>Ga0209541_10000665_pt1 | contig 68243 bp, 73 predicted proteins | sample RifCSPlowO2_01_FD_184027 | JGI IMG/M metagenome (GOLD analysis project Ga0209541, IMG submission 184027) | Groundwater microbial communities from Rifle, Colorado - Rifle CSP2_plank lowO2_0.1 (SPAdes) (version 2) | ecosystem: Environmental > Aquatic > Deep subsurface > Groundwater | place...
TCGGCTCGCTGTTCATCGCGGTTTGCGCCAGGACAGAAGATACAAAATCATTGGAGAGATACTTGGAGGAGGAGAAAACTAGCAACTAGATTGTTTCTTTAAACCGTGAATTCAAAGTATTCTTGGGGGTTTTTGAATTGGCCTAGTATTATTTCTCTTTTAATCAAATCTCCCCAGCGATTATCGGAGGTATAGTCTTTAAAGCTGGACCACGGGTAATTGTGTTCCTTGTCCTTCCATTTTGTATCATCCCTTATATTTCGATGGATATAAGCAGATACGTGAAGGAGTTGCTCATTTGTAGCGATATGTACAGCCTTGAAAGATCCTTGAAATAGATGCCCACTCTCCTTGTATTTTGCATTTGAGTATTTTGTATATCCGTTTAGGATTTTTTGCATGTATTTGGAAATCCCTCCCTCTTTTACTTCTTTAACGATTAAATGAAAATGATTATCCATTAAGATAAAAGTGGTCAATTCAACTACACGGTTTTTAGTTATTTTATGAATGGAAGACTCTCTAGTATTTAAATAACCCCTTCGTTCAAATTCTTTAGTGTGACGTCCAACATTTAAGAGGGGTATAGATGCTTGGGCATGAAAAAGAAGAAATAAAAATCGACAACGATCGTAACTATCTTCAAAAATCGAATGTTTTCTAACGCCACGATTATATATGTGGTAGTACTCGTCTATAGCAAATTCAACATTTCTCACGTTCTTACTATGATAAGACATTGGGATGTCTTATCAATTGGGTGGTGTGGATAAGGTGTTTATGGGTGGGGGAAAGTGGTATATAATATCCACAGAGTGGTATGAAGTGGTAGGAGTGTGATATACTCAACTTAACATGTTATTAGGCGAGTACACTCACACACTTGATCCCAAAAAGAGGTTGGCTTTGCCTGCAAAGTTCCGGAAGGAACTTGGCAGGAGCGTTGTTCTCACTCATGGGTTAGATAAATGTTTGTTTGTATATTCGATGAAAGAGTGGAAGAACGTGGCCGAGAAGCTCGGTAAACTCTCGATGGGAGCAGCCGATACAAGGGGGTTTAACCGCTTCATGCTTGCGGGTGCGGTAGAGTCGGAGATCGACTCGGTTGGCCGTATCTTAGTTCCAGATTTTTTGAAAAACTTTGCAGGCCTTGGAGAGAAGGTGGTTGTTGCTGGAGTTCATACCCGAGCTGAAATTTGGGATGAGACAACATGGAACAACTACAAACGAAAGATAGAAAAGAGGGCCGATGAGTTAGCTCAAAAACTTGGAGAAGTAGGAGTGATCTAAATGTTCATTCGCATGGCTCAGGATAAACACACTCCAGTTCTTTTACAAGAGACGATCGAACTACTCGATTCAAAGAAGGGGGATACAGTCCTCGACGCTACAGTGGGAGCAGGAGGCCATAGCCTTGAGATCGCAAATAGGATAGGGGCAAGTGGCGCACTAATTGGCCTTGATCAAGACCAGTCTGCACTCGATGCTTCCCTAGATAAGCTGGGCAAGGCGGGCCCTCGCATAATACTTTTGCGTGAGAACTTCAGAAATCTCGATAAGGCACTCGAGAGTCTCGGTATTAAAGAAGTTGACCGCATAATTTTTGACCTCGGCATGAGCTCGATGGACATCGAAAGTTCGGGCAGGGGATTCTCCTTCAACCGAGATGAGCCACTACTGATGACACTCTCAAGCGAAGTTACTCCCGAGACGCTTACCGCAAAAGACGTCGTCAACAGTTGGGGTGAAGAGAGTTTGGCCGACATCATATACGGGTTCGGTGGCGAGCAGTTTAGTAGGCGAATAGCGAAAGCGATTGTGGAAGAAAGGGAACGAGGGCCAATCGAGAACACCCTAAAGCTTGCCGAGATAGTTACAAGTGCAGTCCCGGATTGGTACAGAAAGCGAAAGCTTCACCCGGCCACCAAAACCTTCCAAGCCATACGAATCGCAGTGAACGATGAGCTTGGTGCACTGAAGGAGGGAATAGACAAGGGGTGGGCTAGCTTGAAGAAGGGTGGGCGAATGGCAGTCATATCGTTCCACGAGTTAGAAGATCGGATTGTCAAGAATAAATTTAAAGAGTACGGCAAAAATTTTGAAGCCAAAATAATAACTAAAAAGCCAGTCGTACCTCAAAGAGAAGAAGTTTTAGAAAATCCAAGATCCCGTAGCGCAAAACTTAGAGCAATAGAGAAATAAGCGAGAGAAATGACAAAAACAATCGAACAATTTAAAGACCAGGTAAAAAGAGAGAGGACTATTGTCCTTGCTCTCTCGGCTTTTGGCCTTCTTTTGATCTTTTCATATATATTCCTAATACACGGAACGATATATAATATAGTCACCGAGAAGCGTGTAGTAGGCGAGTCGGAGGCTCTGGGAACAGAACTTGTAGCTTTAGAGAGAGACTATTTCGCAGAGTCCAGTAGAATAAGTTTAGAACTAGCCCAAGAGTTAGGATTCCAAGAGGTGAAGAGTAAATCCTCCTACTTTGTGAAGGCCTATACGCCATCTACGGTCACTATTCGATGACGACCCATAGCGAGAAAGTAAGAATCCGAATAATCTTAGGGTTTCTACTTTTTTCGGCATTAATACTTGCTACTAAGCTTTTTTTGGTACAAATAGTTTATGGCAAAGAGTATACCAGATTGGCCGACAGGCAGTATCAGGCTCACCCTAAGGACTTAGTAAATAGGGGTGAGATTTACTTTTCAGATAAAAATGGTCTTAAAATAACTGCCGCTACACAAAAAGAAGGGTATATCTTGGCGATTAACCCAACCCAAATAACCGACGCTCCAGAAACTTACGACAAGCTTGCAGAGATAGTAGAGATTGAAAAGGCCGACTTCTTAAAAAAGGCTGTTAAGATCGACGACCCATACGAAGAGGTCACGAGGCGTTTACCCGAAGAGACTGCCCAGAAGGTAAAAGCACTTAACTTATCTGGCGTTGGTGTGTATGGAGAGAGGTGGCGTTACTATCCGGCAGATAAACTATCTTCTCATGTTATAGGTTTCGTTGGTTATAAAGACGATGAGCTTGGGGGTAGGTATGGCCTCGAGCGATACTATGATGACAATCTCAAACGTGGAGTTTATGATGCCTACCAAAACTTTTTCGCGCAGATATTCGACAACGTAAAAGAGACAATTTTTGATTATGACGAGTCTCTCGAAGGAGAGATCATTACTTCTATCGAACCCAACGTGGCGAGCTTGCTTGAGGAAGAGCTTGCGAAAACACAAGAGAAGTGGCATGCATCTGCGGTAGGAGGAATAGTGATCGACCCCAAAACCGGAACAATATATGCCATGTCAGCCTTGCCGAACTACGATCCCAATACATATGGTACGGAAAAGAGTGTGGGCGTTTTCTCTAACCCACTTGTCGAGAGCGTTTTTGAAGTAGGATCTATTATGAAACCGCTTACTATCGCTGCCGGTCTTGACGCCGGAGCAGTCAGGCCGGAGACAGAGTACGTCGACCGGGGGTTTGTCACCCTCGACGGTGAGACGGTGAAAAACTTTGACGGTAAGGGGCGCGGTAGAATTCCATTGCAAGAAGTATTGAATCAGTCCTTAAACACTGGTGCCGTGTTTGTAATGCAAAGAATGGGGAAAGATAATTTTGCTAAGTATATGCGTCTCTATTTTGATGACTTAACTGGCGTTGATCTGCCGGGAGAGGTTCATGACTTGACCGATAACCTCCACAGCCCTCGCGAGGTAGAGTATGCGACGGCTTCGTTCGGGCAGGGAATTGCGGTTACCCCAATATCAATGGCTAGAGCGCTTTCAGCTTTGGCTAATGGGGGTTATCTTATGAAACCGCACGTTGTTAAGTCTATCCGTTACGACTTTGGCCTAGAAAAAGAGAACGAGCCCATTGAACAAGGCCAGGTAATTTCAGAGACTGCCAGCGAAGAGATTACCCGAATGCTTGTGAAGACTGTAGATGAAGCTCTAGTGGGCGGTACAGTTAAGATACCAACTCATAGTATAGCCGCCAAAACCGGTACTGCCCAAATAGCCGACAACGTAAACGGTGGCTATTACGAAGATAAATATTTGCATACGTTTTTTGGCTACTTCCCAGCCTACGAACCCAGATTTTTAGTCTTCTTATATCTCGAGGACCCACGTAATGTGAGGTACGCTTCTGAAACCTTAACTGACCCGTTTATGGCTCTTACGAAGTTCTTAATTAACTACTACGAAATACCGCCCGATAGGTGATATTTACCCGCTTTGGTGGGCGGGCTTGTGTGGCGATATTGATGTGTGAAATAATAGGGACATGAAACCAGTAATAATTTACACAACTCCAGTGTGCGGCTACTGCAAAATAGCCAAGGAGTTCTTTAAAGACCACGACGTTGCCTACAAAGAGGTGGATGTAATCCAAGACGCCGAAGCTCGCGAACATATGATATCAGCAAGTGGCCAAATGGGCGTGCCCGTTATTGATATCGGCGGCGAGCTCGTCATCGGCTTTAATCTCTCCAAAATCAAAGAACTCCTGGGTATTGCGTAAAATTTAGTATTTGAGAAGCGGACTAAAATACGTTAGTATTTTCGAACACGAGGCCCTATCGTCTAGCGGCTAGGACGGAGCCTTCTCAAGGCTTAAACCCGGGTTCGATTCCCGGTAGGGTCACAAAAACTTGACAAATTTGGTATGGTATGATACCCTATAAAAGGTCGTTCTTCCTAGACCAGAACATGGAGGTGCTAGAGCAGACGCCATTCACTTTCGAAAATAAACTATGATTGGCTGCCGGTCGCTTCGACCGGTCTCTCGCCCAAAGAGGACGCTGGGATGACCACCTTCACGTGGTACGCTCCTGGGGATCTCTAAGTCCAGTTTCGGGGGAGCCAATACTCGCGAACACGAAAACGGCCCCCAGACGGCCCTGTCGCGCACAAACGCGGCGGGGCCTTCGCATTTAAATTCTGGAAACCTCATTAAATACTTGAAAAAGTTTGAATCACATGGGGAATGATTACTTCACGGGTTCGGTTAATGTATAATCACGCTATGTCAAAACAGGCATATCACGGAGGCGCATTTTTTGATGCTATTGGCAAGGATTTTTCCACTTTGGAAAATTCAAAGAAAATAGTTAGTGCAGATGTCTTAGACGCCTGGTTTGAGCCTTCACCAAAAGTAATCGATAAAATAAAAGAGTATCTGCCATTTGCTCTAAAAACTTCTCCGCCTACTCACGCCGAAGGCCTTATACAAGTTATTGCAAAGCAACGAGATGTTCCAGAGGCAAACATTATGGTCGGTGGCGGTTCCTCAGATTTGATGTTTTCATTTTTCCCCAATGTTTTAACTAGGGGGGATAAAGTTCTTATTCTTGATCCTATGTACGGAGAGTACTCTCATATTTTTGAAAATGTCGTTGAAGTAGAGTTACATAGGCACCTATTAAATAAAACAGAAGACTTTATCATTAACTACGACCGACTAGTAAAAGACATCGTTCAGTCTGCTCCAACAATGGTAGTTTTAGTTAATCCAAATAGTCCGACTGGTCAATACTGGGAAAAGGGGAACATTACCTCTCTCACTGAAGAGTTCCCAAACATAACTTTTGTGGTAGACGAGGCTTATATCGACTATGTAGGTAGTGACAAATCTTTAGAGAAAGAGGCTGCTACGCTTTCTAATCTCGTAGTCATCAAATCTATGTCCAAAGCGTACGCACTAAGTGGTGCTCGTATTGCATACCTAGTTGCACATACTTCTATAATTGATAAAGTTTCGCGATTCGTTCCTCCATGGTCAGTAAGTCTCGTGGCGCAGATTGCAGGGGTAGAAGCGTTAAAAGATTCGGAATACTATGCTCAAAAGTACACAGAGACCAACCAGTTTAGAGAAGAGTTCATGCAAAATTTACAAATGCCATCTGTCCGAATCTTTGGGTCAGTTGCAAACTTCTTTCTTATTAACTTGATTGGAGATGGTTTAAGTGCAAAAAATATTGTTTCTGAACTTCGTAAAGAGGGGATCTATATCAGGAATTGTGATTCCATGAGTAAGCAGTTTAATGATGATTTTATTCGTATCGCAGTAAAAGACCGAGAAACAAACTCTAAAATCTTAGATGCCCTAAAACCGTTTCTTTTAATGAAGTAAGTTCTCAACAGGGGAGAGGAAAGTTATCGTGGTAGAATTGCTTGTAATGTTAGCCTTCTATCAGAGGGAAGTAGTCGATATTGCGGAAGAGTTGGGTACAGACCTTTCTCGTGGCTTATCTCATAAGGAGGCTGCGGAGCGGTTACTTGCAAATGGGAAGAATGTTTTACGGGCAGGCAAGCGCGATACTCTTTGGAACATAATCTTAAGGCAGGTTTCAAACCCGCTCTCGCTGGTTCTTATTATTGCGGGCCTTTTAACTTTGATATTAGAAAAGTACTCTGACTTTGGGGTAATTCTGGCCGCGGCACTCATTAACATTTTAATTGGAGCGTTTCAGGAGTACAAAGCCGAGAGGGCGTTTAACTCTCTCAAAAAAGCAGAAGCTAAGGTTACAACAGTTTTCAGAGACGGCGGTCGTAAGCAAGTCAGGGCCGAAGATCTGGTGGTGGGGGATTTGATATTACTCGACGCGGGTAGTTACATTCCCGCTGACTGTCGTATTGTTTCCCAGCGCGATCTTTTTGTAAACGAGTCGGTACTAACGGGCGAATGGGCCGAAGTTAGCAAGCAGACCAAGCCGCTTGCCAAAAAGCATATCGTGCCCGAAGAGACCAACATGCTTTTCATGGGCACGCTCATTTCGGCGGGTACGGCTAAGGCTCTGGTTGTTGCTACTGGTGAAAGCACGGAACTTGGCAAAATTGCCGAGTCGCTCTCCAATAAACGAGAGGAGACTCCCTTCCAGGCCAGCATAAAAAAGATCTCTAACTTTTTGATCTTTGTTATCATCACGCTCCTTGCCGTAGTGATTGTTGCCGGGATAATCCGCGGTGAGCCATTTGTGAACTTGATTTTAGTGGCAGTGGCGCTGGCCGTCGCCGCTATCCCCGAAGGTTTGCCGATTGCCGTGACGGTAGTTTTGGCCATGGGGATGGAGAGGATACTGCGAATGGGTGGCTTGGTGCGCAACCTTTTGGCGGCGGAAACTCTTGGTAGTACTACAGTAATCCTTACCGATAAAACTGGTACTTTAACGCGCGCAGAGATGGCGCTTGAGAAAATTGTGACTCTCTCGAGTATGGAAACGGGAGCTACTTCTCAAGCAGAAGAAGGGGAAGTTTTGAGAATGGCTATCCTTTCTTCAGATGCTTACATAGAAGGAGATGAAAAAAGTGGGCGAGTTGTAGGTAGGCCGGTAGAACGGGCGATTTTGTCGAGCGGCAGAGATCGCGATTTACATCATAGGGCGCTCCTCTCAAATTTTCCCCAGGAAGACTTTCACGCTTTCGCGTCAGCTCACAGATTCGCCGCTTCCATAAACTCTGAATTGGGTAAGAAGGATGTGTACTTACATGTGACCGGCGCTCCCGAGCTCGTGCTCGATTCGAGCGATAGGAGCATGCGCGCGGGCAAGATAGTTAGGTTAACAAAAAAGGACAAGGACAAACTACTTTTAGTACAAAGTGAGCATGCAGCGGATGGGAGCCGAGTCCTCGCTATCGCTTACAGAAAGACCGAAAACAAAAACTTTCCGACCGACAAAAAAGCAGTCGAGCAGTTCGTGCTCGACAAACTGGTCTTCGCTGGGTTTTTAATCATTCGTGATCCTATACGTAAAGATGCCAAGGAGGCGGTAAGGAAAGCCAAAGAGTCGCACATTAGGGTCATCATGACCACCGGCGACCAAGCTCCGACTGCCGTGGCTGTCGCGCGGGAAGTTGGCATATATAAGGATGGCGATCAGGTTCTTACCGGCCATCAGATCGAAACTTTAAGTGACGAAGATCTCCTGCGGGTGATTGATTCAGTCTCGGTATTTGCACGGACATTACCACACCAGAAATTGCGGCTTGTTGATTTGCTCAAAAAGAGGGGAGAGGTGGTCGCGATGACAGGCGATGGCACTAATGATGCTCCCGCGCTCCACAACGCTCACATTGGTATAGCTCTCGGTAGTGGGACAGAGGTGGCCAAAGAGTCGGCCGACCTGGTTCTGCTCGACAACAGCTTCAGTATAATCATTGCCGCTATTGAAGAGGGGCGCAGAATACTCGACAACCTACGCAAAATTGTAGCTTACTTAGTTTCAACCGGTCTTACGGAGATTGCACTGGTTACCGTTGCGATACTTGCCGGGTTGCCGCTGCCTATCCTTGCGCCACAAATATTGTGGGCCAACATTGTGGGTGAGGGTTTTATGAACTTTGCGTTTGTATTTGAGCCTAGAGAACCTGGTGCAATGCGAAGAGATCCGAGAGCCCGCGGCAGTCGCGATATCTTGAGCCGCGATGTAAAAAAGTTGATGGCAGTCGTCGCTTCTGTTACCGCCATTCTGTCACTGGTCCTTTTCGTTGTTCTCATTAGGAACAACTTTGAGATTACCGAGACTAGGACGATTATGTTCGCCGCCGTGTCGATTAGCACGGTTCTCTACGCGTTCTCTCTTCGTGACTTTAAGCGACCCATCTGGACTATAGATTTAAGATCTAACAAATACTTGCTCATCTCTTCCGTAGCAAGCATAGTGCTTCTGGCCCTGGCCATCTATCTACCAAGCCTGGCAAATATTATCCATGTAGTTCCGTTATCGGCCATAGAGGCAATGGGTGTTTTGGTTTTTGGAATTGTTAACCTTCTTATTATCGAAGCTGCCAAATTCGCCATTTTCCGCCAACATTCGATATAACTTAGGTTATATAAGAAGTTAGGACTTCCTATATAACAAACAATAGGTAACATTTTTTACCGATCGGAAAACTTTGTTACCTAAATTGCAAAAGGCCCCACCGGACGAACGGTGGGGCCTCGAAGTGCTCGGGCGGGATGCCCAAGCGGGTGAAGAACTTCGTCACGATTCACGCCTGAGTCGTGCGTTGTTGAACACTTCCCATCGACGGTACGTGTATAGACGCTTTCTCCTCGTTCCCATACCCACTACCTGATCCAGAATGTCAACCTGAGTCTTGAATTTCGTGGACCAGTGGATTCTACGAGAGTCGAGTTCACCTCGCTTGTTGTGTGGGACGAGGCGACGGAAGTCATCCAGTTCCTGACGGAGCGTGCTGAGCGAAGTGACGGTATCCAGGACGTACATGATCCGGTAGATCAGAACGCGTTCCAGTGTATCGAGTTCTCCGTCCGTGGGTAGTATGGAGCCTCGAAGCAAGTGTATGTACTCGGTGACTCGCCTTGGCACCAAGTATGCGAGTGGTAGAGCCTCCATGTCTGCAATGGTCAATTTGTCCTTTGCCACAGTCACCTCCTTGTGTATTGTGGTCCCAAGATTGACTATGTATTTATATAAATATATGTCAAGGAGTTCGACCCGAATGTAAGTACCCGCTATAATAGAAGGATGACTTTTGTTTGGATAATTATTGGTGTAGTTGTAGGGGGTATTATCGCGTACTTACTTACCCGTAAAAACCAGGGTGATAGCGGTAGTTTCGTACTGCTTCAAAGTCAACTTGAAGAGTTAAGGAGGACGCTGGATGATAAGCTTGGAAGTTCCAGCAAGGAGATGCAGGAAGCGTCGCTCAGGCAGTTTTCGGAGTCGCAGAAGTTCTTGCGGGAGTTTAATGAGCAGGTCAATAAAAGTTTGCTCGACGTTACTAGGGAGCAGACTAAGGCCAACGAAGCCACGCGGCAGTTTGTCACTATTGCCGAGCAACTCTCAAATCTTGAAAAGGTTCTTAAACACCAGAAGCAACGCGGTAACCTCGGTGAGGCGTCTTTACAGCTCATCCTTGATAATATTTTGGGCGCAGGTGGCAGTTATAAGATGCAGCACAAGTTTTTAAACGGCGAAACAGTAGATGCCGTAATTGTTACAAAAGAGGGGCTGATCCCCATTGATGCCAAGTTTTCGCTCGATAACTACAATAGGATCCTTCAAGCAATCGACGACAAGCAGAAAGAAGAGCTTGAGAAAGATTTTAGAAACGACTTAAAGAAACGTATTGATGAGACGGCCAAGTATGTGCGGCCCGAAGAGGGGACACTACCATTTGCCTTTATGTTTATTCCGGCTGAAGCAATTTATTACGATCTTTTGATTAACGAAGTGGGAGCAATCAAGGTAAATACTCGCAACTTAATCGACTATGCGTACAATGAAAAGAAGGTGGTTATCGTCTCTCCCACGACCTTTGCCGCATATCTGCAGTCGGTGCTGTACGGCTTTAAGGCGTTTAAAATCGAGGAGAGCGCCAAAGACATCATCAAAAGAGTAGGGGAGCTTGGCAAGCACTTAGCGGCCCATGAGGAGTATATGCAGAAGCTAGGTAACTCTATGGGAACGGCCGTAAACCACTATAACGCCGCCTACAAGGAGCTGGGCAAGGTAGACAAGGACGTGACCCGTATCGCCGGCTCAAGCCCTGGCCTTGACCCTATGGCTATAGATAAACCGACTACCCAATTAGATACATAGCCATTTTGGCTCCGGGGTTGCATTTTATGGCCTTTTAAGCTATTATTTCTGAACTTATTCATGAATCATAAATCTTGAATCCTGAATCTATGGTTAATTTTGCAGTAATTAAAACCCCATAGTAGAGCGAAGCTCACTACGGGGCAGGCAGGGGGTAAAATAAAAAACATGACGTTTGCAATTATAAAAACTGGTGGTAAACAATATAGGGTCTCCGAAGGGGACACTATTAAGGTTGAGAAGCTCTCCACCAAGGATAAAGCCCTAAAGCCGGGAGATAAGATCGTATTCGACGAAGTGCTACTTTTTGATAACGGCAACGACACTAAACTAGGTGGCCCCACAGTTTCTGGAGTTTTGGTTGAAGGCGAACTAGTAGAAGAGGGTAGGAGCAAAAAGATCACCATCATAAAGTTTAAAAACAAGACTCGTTACCGCAGGAAGAAAGGCCACCGTCAGCATTACGCCAAAGTTCGTATACAAGGTATTCGAACTTTGTAAATACTAAACCCTAAGCACTAAATCCTAAATAATACTGAAATTTTAAATTTTGGGAATTGTAGATTATTTAGAGCTTAGAACTTAGTATTTAGAAATTTATGCCCGATTTTTTAGGGCATTCTCGAGGGTGTTGGAGTCGGAGTATTCAAGTTCGGTGCCGGTTGAGAGGCCGCGGCCCAAGAGGGATAGTTTGATCTGTGAAGCTTCTAACATAGGAGAGAGCATTTCGCGTAATACATCTATCGTGTGATCGCCGCCGGGGTTAGCGCTAAAGGCCAGTATTACTTCCTTTAACTCTTTATTTGATTTTACAGTTTTCTCGAGTTCTTTTATTCGCACTTTTCTTTCAGGCTCTTTTTCTAAAATAGGGATGAGCCCGCCTAGTACAAAAAACCTCGCCGAAAGGCCGCGAAGTTTCTTCAAGGCATCAAGGTCAATATCCTTTTCTACAACAATAAGAGTGCTCTCATCGACGTTCGGGTCGGCGCAGTGATCACACGTACTGCTATTAACCTGACGCGCGGGGAAATAGCGAAAACAAGACTTACATTGTGAAATGTCGGAATGAATCCTTGATAGTCGTGTTGCTATCTCTTTAGTCAACGTGGGTGGCTGGTTAAGAAGGAAATAGACGAAACGTTTTGCTTGCCTTGGCCCAATTCCTGGGAACTTTATAAAAAGCTCCGTGAGTTTTTGTAGTTCTTCTGACATCTAAAATGAACCGAAATCAGTTTTATCAAGAGAGGTAAACAAAAGATGCTTGTCGTCGAAGTACAGATCAGCTTTGCCTGTTGGCCCGTTACGATGTTTCTCTATCAAAATTTCGGTATTGTTGGATTTACCTGGTTCGTTGTTGTCCTTTCCTTCACGGTGGATGAACATTACCACGTCGGCGTCTTGCTCGATTGAACCCGAGTCACGCAGGTCTGAAAGCTTCGGCCTGCCACCACGAGTCTCTACATTTCGGTTTAGCTGTGAGAGAGCGAGTACCGGGATATCAAGTTCTCGTGCTAATCCCTTTAGAGATCGCGAAATTTCTGTAACTTGCTCGACTAGCGAGGCGTTTGACTGGCGGGGGACCATAAGCTGGAGATAGTCGATGATGATGAGCTCAAGTCCGTACTCAGCTTTCATTCGTCTGGCCGAACTTCTGATGCTCATTATGTTGTTGTTTGGGTCGTCGTCTATAAATATTGGCGCTTGGGAGAGCCTGTCCATCGCGTCTCTTATTAGGCCAAACTCCTCATCTGTCGAGAGTTTACCTGTTCGCAACTTCCACGAGTCTACGCGAGCTTCGGCGGCCAGCATCCTATCGACGAGTTGGTGAGAGCTCATTTCAAGAGAGAATATTCCTACGGGGGTTTTGTGATTGAGGGCAGTATTACGGGCAATATCCAAAGCTAAGGTTGTTTTACCCATCGAAGGTCGCGCCGCGAGGATTATCAGGTCTGATTTTTGAAGTCCTGCGAGTTTGTTGTCTAACTCTTTAAAGCCGGTTGGCACACCGCGGAGTTCATCTTTCGATTTGTGCAGTCGATCAAGCCTTTCCCAAGCTTCATGCAAGGTATCTTTTATGTTGACAAACTTTTTCTTGGCGTAAGTTGTAACATCTAAAACTCTTTTGCCGACGCGATCAAAGAGAGAGCTCAAATCATCCTGCTCGGTGTAGCCTAGCTCCGAAATGTACTCCGCCGCCGAGATGAGATCGCGCAGTGCATTTTTTTTGTGAACAATGTCAGCGTAGTGGCGGATATTAGAGGCGGAAGGTACGAAGTTAGAAAGCTCTGCTAGGTACGAAGATCCTCCAAGTTGGTCTAGCTGTTTTATTTCTTTAAGACGAGAGGAGACGGTTAGAAGATCGATGGCTTCTCCCTTGCCGTAGAGGTCCTGCATCACGCGGAAGATGTGTTGGTGCTTTATCGAATAAAAACTTTCCGCTCGGATAACGTCCGAAATATCTAAAAGTGCCTGGGGTCGAATTAAAATCGAACCAAGTAATGCCTTCTCGGCGTCCACATCTTGCGGTGGTACTCGCAACCCAAAAGGTGAAGCTATCCCTTTTTCATTAGCCATAAAGGAATTCTAACACCAAGGAGTCTTTCCCGGAAACAGTCTGAAATGGGGGATGAGCTGTGGAAACCTTCTATTGTTTTCTCACAATCGGGGCCTGGTCACTATCCTCAACCTTGTAGCCAAGCTTTTCTATTTCTAGCCGTAATTCGTCGGATTTTTTGAAATCTTTGTTTTTTCGAGCTTCTTCTCGGTCGCCAATGAATCTTTTTACCTCATCAGGGATCTCGACAGTTTCTTTCTGTAATTTTTCTATTTGTTTTTGTAAATCAAGGCCGAGAATCTTATCAAACTCAAAAATCATCGCTTGTTTATTGGAGTGAGACACAGAACTGTCTTTCACTAACTCCCATACTACCGCAAGAGCTTGTGGCATATTTAGGTCGTTATTTATTGTCCCCATAAATTTTTCCTGCCATATACGTAGCGGTCCGACGGCTACAGAATTTGTAGCCGTCGGACCGCTACTAGTATTGTCGGTAGCAAGAAGATGGGTCAGTCGGTCAAGTGCTATTTGTGCTGCTGTTAGCGCTTCCCAAGTAAAATTTTGTTTTTGTCGGTAGTGAGTAGTTAAAAATAAATATCTAAGGGCAAGAGGGCTGAAACCTTTTTTAATAATTTCACGAAGAGTAATAACGTTTCCGAGTGACTTGGACATCTTTTTGCCGTCAACTTGAATAAACTCGTTGTGTAGCCAAATGTTGGCGACCTGGTCGCCAAAAGCGGATTCGGTTTGAGCTATCTCGTTTGTGTGATGGGGGAATATTAGGTCTACACCGCCGGTGTGAATATCGATTGGTTCGCCAAGTAGCCGATGAATCATCGCAGAACATTCAATATGCCAACCCGGCCGACCCTTGCCAAATGGCGCATCCCAGCCCACCTCGCCGTCTTCTGGAGTCTGAAATTTCCACAGTGCAAAATCTCCGACAGCCTCTTTTTCGTACTCGTCGTTCTTGATCCGCGAACGGAAGGTCGGACCTTCCGAGGAAGGTCCGACCTTCCCGGCTAGCTTTCCGTACTCGGGGTCGGATGAAATTCTGTAGTAAACACCATCCTCGCTTTTGTAAGCATGGCCACTTTTTATTAAAGATGAGATCATGTCTATCATGGCGGTAATATTTTCCTGTTCTGTTGCGCGGGGTGATTGGGTGGGTCTTAAAATATTGAGATTGTCTAAGTCTTTGAAATAGGCGTTGGTAAAATCGCTAGTAAATTCTTTAAGAGATACCTTCTTTTCACGAGAGCTACGGATGGTTTTATCGTCTACGTCAGTAATATTTTCTACATGAATTACTTTGTAGCCTTGATTGCGTAAAGCTCGGACCAAAATATCGCCGACAGTATAAGTTCGCAGGTTTCCTATATGAACGGGCCCATAGACTGTGGGCCCGCAAGTGTAAATCTTTACGTTGGCCGGATCGATAGGTTCGAACTCCTCTAGACTGTGTGAAAGGGTGTTGTAGAGCTTCATAGCCACTTTTTGTACTTGAACCAAAATAGCATTAGGAGCATTCCTACAAGCATCACTAAAATTACAATCCAAAAGTCGGCTGTCCTACCAATTATTGGGGTGTGCTCCGTGTTCATGCCAAAAATAGAGGCAATAAGCATGAGCGGGAAGGTGATGAAGGCCATGACTGTTAAGTTCTTGATGATTTCGTTGGTGTGAGTAGTTAAGAGAGAATCGTTTGTTTTTTGTAGGTCATCGAGGAGCTCTTTGCCATCTTCGGCCACGTTCCAGATTTTGTAAAACTCTCCGGTAATAACGTCGAGATAGTAGCTAAAGTCGCTACCGAAGAACTCTGTACCAGCTGTCTCAAGCGAGGCAAGAGTAGTCTTGTGCATTTTGAGGGCACGCTTGAAGTCTAGGATCGTGTGGTTAGCCTCGCCAATTCGAGAGACCATGTCTTTGTGTTTACCAGCGAAGATGTAGTCTTCGATCGTAGCAAGTTCAAGCTCCATTTTTCGTAGATCGTCACCGTGGCTACGATATAGGTGCCTAAGTAGATGGAACAATATAAAACCGCCGTGTAGCATTTTCTCTTCAATGTCACCTTGAGTATTTCGAAAACGTTCCATATATTCTACAAGTGGCGTGATTTCCTCGTAGTGAGTTGTGACCAAAAAATCTTTACCTATCACGAAGTCTATTTCATAGCTTTTAGTGCCGTTTAATCTGTGATCGTAAATAGGGAAGTGTAGGATCATGTAGAGCTCGTTTTTATACGGTTCAACCTTTGATCGTTCGGTGGGATTAGATAACTCTTCGGCAATCTGTTTGTGTATTTTAAAATCGCGGACCAAAACACCTATGTCTTCCCGGGTGGGATTGTAGAGGTCTACCCAAGTTAGAGATTTGTATTGTACTCGAGATATCATTAGCTAAAGTATAAGCTCTATTGGTTACCACTACAATTTGTTATTGTGAATTGATATAATCAGACCCATGCCGAAAGGAAGAGCATCGCTCATATATATTACTGTTTTAGTTCTTCTTGTATCAGCTTCGTTTGGAGGTGGCTTTGTAGTGGGCAAGGGGCAGATACCGGAGGTTGATAAAGTAGTTGGAATTTCAAATAAAGAGACCGGTAAACCTGCCGAGCTCGACTTCTCTCCATTTTGGAAAGCATGGAACACTTTGGATGAAAAGTTTGTTCCCACCAATGCTTCAAACACCGAGCCCGTAAGTGACCAAGATAAACTTTGGGCCGCTATATCAGGCCTTGCAAGAGTTTATGGAGATCCATACACGGTCTTTTTCCCACCGGCCGAGAACGCGCTATTTGAAAGTGATATAAACGGCAACTTTGAAGGAGTGGGAATGGAAATAGGCATTCGCGAGGGAATACTTACTGTGATTGCGCCGCTTAAGGGCACACCCGCTGAAAGATCAGGTATTCGAACGGGAGACATGATTTTAAAAATTGAGGATAAGTCTACAGCAGAGATGTCTGTCGAAAAAGCCGTGGAGTTAATCCGAGGAACAAAAGGCACAGAGGTGAAATTAACTATATTAAGCGAAGGTGAAGAAACTGCTCGTGATGTTAAGGTTACAAGAGATGTCATTGACCTTCCGGTTTTAGAAACCGAAATGAAAACTACTACGGCTGGTGATAAGATATTTGTCATCAAGCTTTTTAGTTTCTCGGCTCCTTCTATCAGCAAGTTTAAGAATGCTCTACTTGAGTTTTCAAAATCTAATACCGACAAACTGGTTCTCGACTTGCGTGGTAATCCTGGCGGTTATCTTGAGGCTGCGGTAGACATAGCAAGCTGGTTCTTGCCCGATGGTGAAGTAGTGGTGCGAGAGTACTTCGGCGAAGGTAAGGAGGAACATGTATACAGAAGTAAGGGCTACAACGTGTTTACCGATCAATTGAAGCTAGTCATCTTAATTGACGGTGGTAGTGCCTCGGCTTCGGAGATTTTGGCAGGTGCACTTAGTGAGCACAAAAAGGGAACGCTTGTTGGTACCGATACTTTTGGCAAGGGGTCAGTACAGGAGCTGGTTGATGTCACCGATAACACTGCGCTTAAGGTGACCATCGCTCGCTGGCTCACTCCAGAGGGCGTCTCTATTTCGGAGACGGGCCTTAAGCCAGACGTAGTAGTCGAGTTTACCGCAGAAGACGCCAAAAATGATCGTGATCCGCAGATGGGAAAGGCAATCGAAATACTAACAAAATGAAAGTCTTCTTATTGCAGGATGTAAAGAACGTCGGCCGAAGGTTTGAAGTTAAGAATGTACCGGACGGTTTTGCTCGTAACTTTTTGATTGCAAGAAAGCTTGCTGAACCACATACGAGCCAGACAGAAAAGAAAGTATCAAAACTAAGAGACGAAGCTGCCAGGGTTGAAGCGAAGACAGAAGAGGAGTACAAAATAATCGCTGATCTAATTAAGGACAAAGAGATTGTTATAAAAGGTAAGGCCAATGCCGAGGGCCACTTGTTTGCGGCAGTAAAAGAGTCAAATATTTCCGAAGCTATTAAGCAGACTCTTAAGGCGGGGATAGCACCTAACCTCATCGAGTTGGAGTCGCCGATAAAGGGCGTGGGTGAATACAAAATCCCCATTAAATTGGGGAAGCAAAAGGCGATCGTAAACTTAAAAGTAGAAGCTCTCTAAACCTAAACTACGTTAACTACAGGGAGATACTTTGTCTTGCCGTCAAAGTTAAGTTTTCGTTTGCGGGTGAATTTAACCTTGCCTTCTTTTATTGCAAAAATTGTGTGATCTCGGCCTATTTTTACATTCTGGCCTGGTAGCATTTGAGTTCCTCGTTGGCGAAGAATGATTGAACCTTCTTTAGCGATTTGGCCGTCAAAGAGTTTAACACCGAGGAATTTCGGCTTAGAGTCTCTTAGATTTTTCGCTGTACCTCCGGCTTTCTTATGTGCCATTTGGCTAGTATACTTAATTTTATGGAAAACGCAACTCCTGGGGCAAGGGAAGAAGAGCTAAATTTAGATGATCTAATTAAGGAAGAGGCTCGTAAAAAAACTCGCAAAATCGCTTACTTTTCTATTATTTCCATAGTCCTTATTGGCACCGCTTCGTTTGGTTTAGGGCGTTTAACAAAGGTGGTGGGGGAGAGGGAACCAATTAGGATAGAACTACCTCCCAACTTGGAAGCTAAGCTTCCAAGTGAAACCCCAGCAGTATTGGGAGCTACGTCACCCGCCTCCGCTAACCTGCCAGCGCAGGCAGGAGCTACGGAGGGTGCATACGTTGCCTCAAAGAGTGGGACAAAATACCATTTACCGTGGTGTGGTTCTGCTAAGAGCATAAAAGAAGAGAATAAGATCTGGTTTGATACCAAAGAAGCCGCCGAAGCGGCAGGCTACACCCCCGCCTCAAACTGCAAAGGTATTTAGCTCTTATATAAATTTAGGGAACTATATCTTCTTGCACGTTGTCAAATTATAAAAAATAATAAACCGGAGATAAACCCCAAATAGACATTTTCCCACGAATTCATAGGGCTATGGTCAATAGTAGTAATTTTGGGTGGAGTGTATTTAATCTATATATAGAGCCACAGTATATTTGTAGGCCATGCGAAATGTGAAAATGCTTGCATTGATTTGTAGAATATGACAGAATATTTACATGAACAATCATGAAAGAATCTCGACCCCTCCTTATCTCTCGGTGAGAAAGATAACCGAGATGGTCGACCTAGTTTCAAGCAGAAATTATCCCGAGGGCATATCTGCCGAATTCTTCAAGAATAGAGGCTTTGGTTCTGCGGACGCTACACTCGCAGTTAACACGCTGAAGTTTCTTAATCTTCTTAAAGAAGACGGCACCCCGACGGAAGAAATGTCGGCGATGAGGATAAAAGGTGATTCTCGCAAACCAGAATTTCAGAAGATTATACGCGTCGCTTATAAGAAGCTTTTCGAGACCGTAGACAATCCACACGAACTTCCAAAGGATAAACTCGCTACGGAGCTTATCGCTGTGTACAAACTTTCTGACAGGGTCGTCTCCGGTGCGATTCCTGCATTTTACAAATTTTGTATGTATGCAGGTCTTAAGGAGGAAAAGGGAGGATCGACTCCTAGTGTTAAAAAGGACAGCCCAAAGTCAACCTCTCTACCTTTAAGAAAATCTACTCCGATGACTGATAAAGGAGCGTCCCCGCGTTCTGGTTTTTCTGCATTGCCGATTGCGGATGGCAAGCTTGAACTTCATTTATCAGAACAATGGAAAAACAAACTGCTTAGCGATGAGAGTATCGAAAATAAGTGGCGGACGGTAAGAACAGCGTTGAAAGAGCTTGCAGACGCTCTTGGTGAGAGTGACCTTAAGGGGAAAGAGGGTTGATAGTACATTTTAACGCACAATGCCCCCAAAGGCGGGGGCATTAGCACGATTGCTCTGTGAGCCGTTCTCTTCAAAACGGGCGGGGTCAGAAGACATATCTGATATTAAAACTCGCAAAGTGTCTTGAGGCCTCAAGACTTCAAAAACTACTGGTAGTATGAGCAACGAGTTAATGTCTCTGCGTTTGTGGGGATTACGCACCGATGACGAAATTGGTATCCGTACCTGTTTTGTAAACAGGTGTCCCGCAAGACAGTCTAGGTTCGAATCCTAGTCGGCGCATCCTGAAAAGAATCCTAACATTTGTAAGCCGTCATCTCAATACTCCTAATTTTTATGGTAACGTTGTATATAGTTCCCTAAATTTATATAAAACGATAGCGCCGGCATTTGTGGTGCCAGCGCGTGGTAGGGACGGCCTCAGCGGGTGGGTCATGCATGGTGTCAGAGCCGGTCAGGCAAGCTTACCATGTAGAGGTGTTGTCCTTCGGGGGCGAAGGAACCCTGGTCCGCCGAGGCCGTCGTGATCCCATGAGGTGAGATCTCCTCTAATATAGTGCTTGTTTAACTTATGTCAAATTTTGGATAAGGGACACCCCGATCGCGAGATCGGGGTGGGTTCTGCTTGAGGGCGGGCAACTATCAAATGCGCCTGACTATCGTGTTTCGACCATTCGTGACTGCGTCGGCAGTGTGGATGCAGGTTACTCTCCGTTTCCAGATTTTAGATCTCTCAAGCAGACACGCTTGCGGAGCTGGGTCTCCGCTTACGTACTTCCACAATAATTGTCGTTGATTGGCAGATGTATTGCAAGTACAATAGTCACACATGCCTCCGAACGAACAAAGAAGCGCTCAAATGAAGAAGATTAGGGATGAACTTCTTGTGGCGACTAATGCACCGCTTTATGAGTATCGGACAGAGAATAAATATTTTCCTGTAGTTGGAGAGGGGAGTCATGAGGCAAGTATCATGTTTGTCGGTGAAGCTCCCGGCCAGAATGAAGCTAAAACTGGCAAGCCTTTTTGCGGGAGGGCAGGGAAGATTTTGGATGAGCTACTTGCAAGCATCAATCTGCCGCGCGAAAAAGTTTATATAACAAATATTGTGAAGGACCGCCCGCCGGGGAATAGGGACCCTTACCCAGATGAGATTGCTTACTACGGGACTTTTCTTGATAGGCAGATTGATATTATCAAACCAAAAGTTATAGCGACCCTCGGCCGATTCTCGATGGAGTACATTATGAAAAAGTTTGGTCTTCACGCCAACTTCGCACCAATCTCAAAAATACATGGGCAGATGTTCGGGGTAGGGGGTGATAGCTCAATAAAGATTGTACCTCTCTACCACCCTGCCGTTGCAATTTACAACCAAAGTTCTAAAGACGATCTCAAAAAAGATTTCCAAATCCTCAAACAGTTTATATAGGCGGGTTATCTATTTTCTTAAAGTCCAGTGGCTCTACGATTCCCTTTTAGCTTAGCTCTAAGGTCATTTAATTTTTGTTTTTCTAACAGAACCAGGAAATCATTTAAATCAGAGTGAGGGGCAAAACTGTAGCCTATTATCGTTGTGTCGTTGACGTCGGGGTAGGGTATCTGTAGGCATTCTTTTATTTGCCCCTGCCGAAAATAAGTGAGGATTTTTTCTGGATTTTGTGTATTCCCACATTCAATAACCACAGAATTATCTTCACTTAGTACGTCCGGGTAGTAACCGCAAAATGGTTGCTCATATTTATATTCTAACCGCCTCTCATCTTTCAGATATTTAGATGCGATAATTTTTAAAGCCACATGGTTTGAACTACCGCCAGATGCTAACCCGGATTCATGTAGCCTGGTAGACAGTTCCTTAAGCACCGTAAAGTAGTCGATTTTAGTTGCAATTTGTACGGGTTTGTAAGCTAGATATCCGTTATCAATTAGAAATGCGATCTCGTTTACAGACTCATGTTCGCGTCGGAAAGAGTGAGACCCGGAGTAGAATACGTCTAAAAGTTTGGAGAAAGTACTCATTATTATTTTATATCTTTACCGCCATGGAATTTTTCGTGGATATCGTGTAATTGTTTGTTTGTGACATGGGTATAAACTTGGGTTGTAGACACATTTTTATGACCTAAAAGCTCCTGGACGCTTCTTAAGTCAGCACCATGGCCCAAAAGGTCAGTCGCATATGTATGGCGTAATGTGTGTGGGGTAACTTTTTTTGATAAACCCGCAAGCATGGCAGATTTTGAAATCATAGTTTGGATATAGCGGGGAGAGAGTCTCCCTGGGTCGTTTTTGCGTAAATTTACAAAAAGAGGTTTTACCATATCTTTTCTTGCTGTTAAATACTTTCTAAGCCATTCGGCGGCGCGGGGTGAGATAAAGATGGCACGAACCCGGTTTCCTTTACCGGTGATTGAAAGTTCATAGGTTCTGTCGGTGCGCTTATCATCCAGGAAAGAAAGTTGGTCAGCATCGAGTGCGAGAAGTTCTGAAATACGCATTCCTGATGAAAAGAAAAGTTCCATGATAGCGCGATCACGTAGGCCTCCCAAAGTTTTTGTATCTGGAACAGCAAGCATTTTTTGAATATCACGAACATCAAGAAAAGTAATGTTTTCTTCGGCACTTTGTTTGGCCAGCTTCACTTTAGAAGAGGGGAGAGCATCTACATCGCGATCAGCTAAGTAGTCAAGCAAGGCTCTCAAGGCGATTAGATAATAGTTTTGTGATTTCTTTGTAAGATAAGTGCCCCGAGGTGATTTGTATTCACGTGCTAAAAATAATCGGTAGTCCCATATGTGCTTAGCAGTAAGCTGGTGGGGGAGTAGGGTCTCTTCCCCAACTTTTTTTAACCAAAGTTCAAGCAATCTTAAATACTGTCTGTAGTTTTTTTGTGTGTTGCTGGATAATCCTTTTTCAACCTCACAATAATCAAGAAAGGGAAGTATGTGTGTTGTAATTGGCTGAGAACTTTTCATGTGTGGATAACTATGGGGTAATTATATTATACACTTCGCACAATATATGTAAAACGCAGTTACTGTGGATATTTGATCATGGCGCTAAGTACCACCTGCTATGGGCTAGAGCCCATAAAAACCTTTGGCTTTAGTAAGGCCCCCCTGCTCCCCAATAGTTCTTTCGTACTTTGTATGTAGCCTAAGGCTCCCGGGTCCTCTACTCCGCCGGTATGTTGCCGTTTTGTTCGTCCAGTTGCGTTCTTAAGCCGTCTAGGTAGTCGCCTGTCACAAAGCTCTTAAACCAGCTTATAAACGCGATTATAGGAGGTTTTATGTATGTATCCCATATATGACCTATATCGACGTGAAATACGAATATAAGGACTAAAATTATTAAAACTATTAAAATAAAATGTATAAAGCCTCCCTTGGTACTTATATGAGATGATGATCTAATCATATTCATTATTATAAATAATTAAGCGGGTTTAAGTAAGCGTTAAATGGTGCGACTGGCACTGTGTAGATGACCCCACCGCACACTTTGCTTGGAACTTTACCAATCTCCACACCTTCGGCGGCTAAAACACTAAAGTGTAGGTGTGGCCCAAGTGCGTAGCCGGAGTTGCCGGTGTATCCAATTATTTGACCGCGAGCGACCCTATCGCCACTTCTAACTTTTACGAGTGATAAGTGGCCATAAATTGTGGCCAAGCCGTTGTCGTGTTTTATTAAGATCCATTTGCCGTAAGTTGCTCCCTTGCAGTCGAGATCAGTATCGCCTGTGCCTACCACGACACCTGCTTCTGCTGATTTGAGTGTTGTGCCAACGCTAGCTCGCATATCGATGCCATTATGCCCCTTACCATTGTAAATGTAACTGTTTGTCGTGGCAAACTCTGTTTGCCCAAACTCCTGCGTAATGTAAAAGTAATCAAGTGGTGAGCCAAGAACACCCTTGCCGACACCTGGTAAACTCTTCGGGTCAATAATCTTTTTGAGTTGTGATTCTAGGGTAAAAAGATCCGCTGCGAAAGAGTCTTTACGTTGCTTTTTTTCTACAAGCAGACTCGCATAACTAGACTCTTTATTTTTTGTTTCAGCCAAAAGTTTAGAGGTCTCTTTGCTGTTTTGGTCGGCTATTTGCTTCTCTTCCGATAGCCTCGAGGTGAGCTTCTTAAGCTCGGCTCTTTCGGCATCAAGTTGCTTCTTCTCCTTCTCAAGGTTAGTTTTTGTAAGTCGCAACTCCCCTATTTTATTTAAAATTTGAGCTTGGAGGTTCTCGAGGTTCGTGGCTGCGTCTAGTGAAGTCGACAAACTCTCGCTCGCTAACATTTTTTCAAAAAGAGTTCCCTGCGATTCGATATATATCTGCTTCATGCTTTGGCCTATGCCAAGCATCTGGCCGTCTATACCTTTTTCTTTATTTGATATCTCGATTAGAGTCTTCTCGATATTAAGGTTTACGGCAGAGATCTTTTGTTCGGTAAGCTTTATTTGAGCCGCTAGCTTCTTCTGCGTTGCCTGGAGTTCGCGTAGGGCCTTGTCGAGCGTTTGGGACTCTTTTTGAGTAGTAGTAAGTACGCGTTCATACTGGGCTATCTCTTGATTTAGCCTCTCGATCTCTACGTTCTTTGTAGCTATTTCGTCTTTGAGGTCACTTACAGATCGAGTTTGGGCCCTGGCCGTGCCAAAGCTCCCTAAGCCTACGCACACCAAAAAGAGGACCAAAAAACTAAATAGCTTCCTAGATACTGCCCTAAATATTATTTGCGGCATCCTCTAATCTTTTTATGGTCTCTTCTTTCCCTATAACTTCTGCAATTGTAAATGGGTCGGGCGACTTTTTAAGGCCGCTAAGAGCCGTGCGCATTGGCCAGAGTACGTTACCCCGGCCTTTTTCGGTTGCATAGTCCCAAATAGTCTGCTTGACAGATTCACTATCAAATTGTGTAACTTGGGTCAACAATTTAATAATCTCGCCGAGATTTTCTCTCACTTCGCTTGCCTCATATTTGTCTAGAATCAATATTTTATCAATCTCGGGGGTAGCGAAAAAGAAGTCCAGTTCCCCACTGTCAGCCATTTTTGTAACGTCTTCAAATTTTGATATACGCTCAACAATATTTGGTATAACTTTTTGCAATCTCTCTTCGCTGTATTGTGGTAAAAGCAAAACTCGATCTGGCAATCTTGTAACGACATGTGACTCAAGAGTTTCAGGCGAAAGTTTTTTAATATACTCGCGATTAAACCAATCAAGTTTTTCTTCGCTGAATACTGCGCCTGCTTTTTGTACTTTATCCAAATCAAACTCTCGCTCAAGTTCCGCGCGCGTAAATAACTCTTGGTCAGTGCCAGGGTTCCACCCACACAAACAAATAGCATTTAAAATTGCTTCGGGTAAGTACCCGCGTGCCAAGTACTCAATAACTGGTACAGCACCTTTACGTTTCGACATCTTGCTTTTGTCTGGAGCAAGGACTAGTGGTAAGTGAGCGTAGTTTGGAATCTCAAACCCCAGGGCTTCGTGAATTAATATTTGTCGGGGGGTGTTAGAGATGTGTTCTTCAGCCCTTATTACATGTGTTACCCCTTCGTCGTGGTCATCTATCACTACTGCTAGATGGAAAAGTGGCTCGCTTACATTTTTGGCAATTACAAAGTCTCCCAGATCAGTTGTATCGGTCGAGATTGGGCCTCGAATTAAGTCGTTGAAGGTTACTACTTTGTTTTGGTTGCGAAGTCTTACTATCTCTTTGATTTCTCCCGAACCGTCTTTTGCCTCTTCTTTGGAAATGTAAGCCTTGTCTTCAGAGACTAACTTCTCTAGTAACTCTCTGTGGCGTGGTAAGTTTTGGGATTGTATGTAATGTTCATCGTATGTAATACCGATTGTTTTGAAAACTTTAAAGATCTCTTCGGTGTACTCTTCCTTAGATCTTTCCTTGTCGGTGTCTTCAATTCTTAAGATAAATTTCCCACCGTGTTTCCTGGCGTAAAGATATGCAAAAAAGGCTGTTCGGTAACTGCCAGCATGCATGTGCCCCGTCGGGCTCGGCGCAAATCTTGTAACAACTTTATCAGGCATTCATGTCATTTTAACATGAAAACGGTCCTGCTATAAGAAAAATTTGAAAAATTAAGCCCCCGCCCGTGCCGAGGGCACACGAGCGGGGGCGGGGGGACGCGACGTATCGCGGGGTTGCGGACGAGCGAGCTCTCTCCAAGTGAACCGGCCGGGAGCGATCGAACGAACCGAAAACCTCAGGAAAGCATCTGTCACACAGCGAATGCCTTGATCCGGGCGTGGTCGCAATCCCACGGAGGGAGTTACGGTGGTCGACGCCAGTCAAGGGAGCCAAGGAGCGAACCATGGGTAGTATAGCAAATACACAGGATTTGTCAAGTGTTTTTAGATAAATATCTATATAATATTCAAAATATGGCCAACTATAGCCATTGTTTAAAAAGTTACGTTATAACAGCGATCGCGCTTATACTGTAACTTTTTATTATTGATGGAGGGCGATATGGATGAGTTCGTCGGCGATTTTGCGGGCGGCGTCAGGTCGGGAAAAGTTGGCGGTAGCGTTTTTCATCTTGATTCGTAGCGCTTCGTCCCCTACTATCTTTTCGATCTCTGCCGAAAGAATGTGCGGGGTTAAGTTATGCTCCTCGATCAAAATTCCCGCCCCCGTTCTTACATACGAAAGAGCGTTTTGCGTTTGGTCTCGGCTGACTGATTCGGGAATGGGGATGACGATTGCCGGTAAGCCCCAGTTGGCAATCTCGGTGAGTGCTGTTGAGCCTGCTCGGGTGATCACTAAAGTGGCCGCACCGGCTGCCATAGATAAAGCGGAAGCGTTTAAGAATGCGAAGGGCCTGTATCGGTTAGCATGTGAAGATTTCTCTAGCACTACTTCGGCTCGTCTTGATGTTGCCTCTAGATTTTTCACTCCTGTTTGGTGCAGGACATAATATTTTTCTACAAGTGTGGGCAAAATATCAACTATGGCGTCGTTTATCTTCTGCGCTCCTTGTGAGCCACCGAGTATTAAAATCACTGGCGCATCTTCGTCGAGTTTTAAGAACTCCCTCGCGCCGTTTGATACTGCACGTGAGACGGCCACTCGTATGGGGATTCCCGTCAGGGCAGTTTTATCTTTGGGGAAGTACTTTTCGGCTTCAGGGTAAGAGATGGCAATTCGCCGAGCGAACTTTGCAGCCCAAAGGTTTACCTTGCCTGGTACAGCGTCGGACTCATGAATGACTACCGGGATCCTAAGTAATCTGGCTGCGAAAAGTGGCGGGAAACTTGCCCCACCCCCTTTGCCGAAAACGACGTCTGGGAAAAGCCAGAACATTTTCCATGTCGCAGTGATAATTCCTAAAATAATCTTGATCCAGTCGAAGAAGTTCAGTATAGAAAAATAGTTTCGAACTTTGCCGTAAGTCGCGCTCTTAAATGTGATGTCGTTCTCAAAGAGTGCTCTTTCGTCGTAGCGTTTGTCCGACATGTAGTAGAGCTTTACTCCAACTATCTTCTTTTCGTCTACAAGTTGATTGATTGCTTCAGCTACGGCTATGCTTGGGTAAAAGTGCCCACCCGATCCTCCGCCAGTCAGTAGTATTTTCATTTAGTTTAGGTTTTTACAGTATATCGTGAAAGTTGGAGTATCAGGCCGACTTCAAATAATGTAAACATTAGCGCCGTTCCCCCGTGGCTTATGAAAGCAAGGGGTACGCCCGTGAGCGGGAAGACTCCAAGCATTGTGCCAATATTGATGAACGATTGCGATACGATCATTATAACAAGGCCAATTATGGCCAGTCTAGCAAATGAGTCCTTGCTTCGTGTGGCCATCATTAAGCCTCGTGCGGCGAACACAAAGAAAGCCGCGATGACTGCAAACGACCCGACGAAGCCAAACTCTTCCGAGAGGACGGCAAAAATCGAGTCCCCTATTGGCTCTGGGAGATAGCTAAATTTTTGCACGCTTTGCCCAAAACCCTTGCCTACCACGCCCCCAGAGCCTATGGCGATGAGCGCTTGTCTTACTTGGTACGACGAGCCGTAGGGGTCGTTTTCGGGGTTGATAAAGGTCGTAAGGCGATCTAGCACGTAAGGCTTAAAAGCTATAATTATTGCTAAAAGTACGATTGATATACCAACTAAGATTGCCAGGTCTCGCCATCTAATACCTGCTACTATTAGCATTACAACGGCGCTTGCGTAGATTGAAAGAAATGTTCCATGGTCTGGTTGAAGCAAAAGAAGGATACCGGGCACAGCCATTATACCCAAGGCTGGAAAGACACCATATCTCCAAGTCTTGAGATCGTCACCAATAGTCCCAAGCCATGAGGCAAAAAAGATTACGAAACTAAACTTAAGTAGCTCCGCGGGCTGGAATGATATCGATCCAATATGGATCCAGCTTTTTGCTCCACCAGACTCAATGCCTACACCACGGATGAAGACTAGGGTTGTTACAAGAATTGACGCGATGAAAAGATAAAAAGATATTTTCCGCAGGAGTGGGTAAGGAACTTTATAAAATACAAATCCCCCAAGAGATCCTAGGCCTAAACCCAAGACAAGTTGAGTGAAAGCCACACCTGCGAAGCTTGCACCATCACGATTGAGCAAACCCAAAGATGCTGATGTAAAAATCAAAAGCCCGGCCACAACCAAAAAGAGCGTGAGTACCAAAAAAAATTTGTCGGGTTCGTGCCTATTCCTTAAAAAAGCAGGTGTCATTTAGATGAGTGCCACTACAGTACCGATGATGGCGCAAACTACGCTGATAATCCAGTATCGCATAGCTACTTTGTAGGGGGGCCAACCAATAGCTTCGAAGTGGTGATGTACGGGAGTAATCTTGAAGATCTTCTTTCCGCCCCTTAACTTCTTTGAGAGCACTTGAAGCACTACAGAAGCCGAAGTAGCGATTAGAGGGAAAGCGATTATCAGAAGTGGGACAATTGTGTCGGTCAAAAATGCGATGACGGTTATGGTGAGCGTAAGGGCCATGGTCCCCGTCTCGGTCATCCAAAATCTGGCCGGTGGAATGTTAAACCACAAGTAGGCGAGAATTCCACCAAGTACTGCTGCGCAAAAAGCGGCGATATCAATCTGGCCCTGAAAGTATGCAATTGCCGAATAGGCGCCGAAGATTGAAGCGAAGACTCCACCTGATAGGCCATCTATTCCATCTATAACTCCTCCTGAATAAAGACCAATCATGAAAATTACAAAAAGTGGAATTATAAACCAACCAATTGCCACGATTCCGATCAAAGGTAATGTGATCTCTGATACTCCGAGCTTAAAGTAAAACCACGAACCACCGACAATTCCAATAAACAAAACGACAGAGATGATCTGATATCTCGAAAGACCTTTTGAGCGACCATATGCGCTTGAAATTATATCTAAGGCGTCGTTTATAAGGCCGAATACCCCTCCCGCCACAAAGGTTGCCAGAAGGAGCCATGTTTGGCTTCGAGAGAGAAAGTTCATTTTGTCCATAATGTCGCCAGGAATGATATAAGAAAGTATCCAGAAAAGTAGAAGTGTTATCACCGCGCTAACCCAGATGATTAGCCCACCCATTCGAGGGGTTTTTACTTCGGTATCTTTCTCTCCTTTTAGCTGATCAAACACCGGAGTTTCTCCCCCGCCAAGTGCTCCACCTTTTGAGCCTGTCTTTTTCCACCATTTATATTTGTACGCAAGATTAGTAAAAATAGATGAGATCCCTATTCCTATGAAAAATGTCAGTGCCGCTGATATAAAAATTTTTAGAATATCAAAAGTCATAACTAATTTGCTAGATACTCTAGAGTTAAACTTATAAGAGTCTCGACATCTCGAAAACGTCCCAACTCGCTTGAACCCAAAATAACCACTGCCATCGGTCTTGCGGGGCCTGCCTCAAACACTACTGCTAGATTCCCACCGGCAAGTGGCGTAAAACCAGTTTTTGAGGCTCGAATTAACGTTGTGTGTATACTTGATTGATTGGTGTTCTCGGCTTTTATAGTACGGCCATTTAAGGTTTTAAAGTTCGCCTCGCTTTTAATAGTGACAGCCCAAATGTCAGGGTAATTTTGCCAAGCGTATAAAATAAGTTTGGCTATGTCTGTAGCGGAGCCATATGCTCCCGGCAGAGAGTATGATTTGTCTAACCCCGATGGACTGTAAAATAGAGTTTGCGTAAGACCAAGGCTCTGCGCTTTTTGGTTCATTAAGTCGATGAAACTTTGCCCCTTGAGAGACTCAACCGAAAGTGCCAGCGCTTCTGCGGCATCGTTGGATGAAACCATGAGCATGTATTTCACGAGCTCATCTTTCTCCCACTTGTCTTCTAGTTCTAAACCACTTTCGCCGTCTGCTTCTAGGGCAGCACTTGAGATGATTATTTCATAATCTTCTGGTAACTGCTCCATTACCACAACACTTGTCATCACTTTGGTTACTGACGCTAGCGGGAGTTGAGTATCTGCATTCTTGCTAAATATGACACTGTCATTCTTTGGGTCGTATACCACCGCACCATTTGCCTCGAGCGTTACGTCTGGAAACTTAATTGGTACTACGACCTCCTCGCCCAGCACTGCAGGCCTCTCGCTCGCTACATTTTCAGATGGCGCAATAACAACAAATAAAAGTACCGCAAGCAATGCACCGATGATTATGTAAGTTTGCTGTTTTTTAAGCATTAGGTTCATGATGTTTCTTCTTCTGTTATTAGAGCTTTTACTCCTTCCCCCACACTTTGGTAGTCTGGCAAATCTTCTACCTTAGATACTCCAAGGTGAGACAAAAGTTCGATTGTCGGGCGGTACAGGAAGCTCCTTTGATCTTTTTCATTTGCCTCTCGTTCCACAAGCCCGCGAATCATAAGGCTCCTTAAAATAAACGAAGAGTTAACTCCCCGGATGTAGTCTATCTCACTGCGAGATATAGGGCCACGATATAAGACTATAGCCAAAGTTTCAACTGCGGCTTTGCCCAAATCTTTGGATAACTCTTCTTTCCTCAACTCTTCAAGCATTCCGGATGCTTCGGAAGCTGTTCTTAACTCTACCTCTTTGCCGTTTCGTACTAATCGTACTCCCCTTTCGGTCAAAGAACTTTCGAGTTTGCCAAGTGCTTCACTTATCGCTTCACTACTCTCTCTAAAAATATGCACCAACTCTGTCTCGGCCATTGGTTCTCCTTTGTAAAAAAGAATCGCCTCAATTTTTTGCTCTAAATTCACGTTAATGATTAAGGATTAAAGATACTTTGGTATTTTATTAGCCTCTTCGGTCTCCATTTCTATATCAGAAAAATGTGAATGTTGAGTTACACCAATCACTCCTTGTTTAACTAGCTCAAGCATTGCCAAGAAACTCACAATAATGCTTACCTTTTCACCCCCAAGTTTCCCCGAAAACTCCCTGAAACTCATCTTCAGATGCTGGCTTACGCGTTCGGCAAGTTTGGTGATTGTCTCTTCAAGTGAAATGATTTTCTGTACTACTACGCGAGGCAGGATCTCCTTTTTAGGGAACTTGTCTATAACGCTTTTTATACCCGAGATTAATCCTTCTAGGGTTGCATCTTTACTAGGAGCGAAAACCACCTCAACCTCTCTTGTGTTTTGAGTAGCGTAAAGAACATCATCGCCATACATAGCAGAAAGAGTTTTTGCTTTATTCCGAATGTCTTGGTATATACGCAATCTTTCTTCGAGGTCTGCAATAGAGATCGTCTCTTCTTCGGAGAGCGACAAATTTGGTAAGAGCGAGCGTGATTTTATGAGAAGCAAGGTAGATGCTACTAAAAGAAAATTAGCTGTTTCGTCTACTGGCAGTACCCCACTATTTTGAACATAGTTAATATAGTCATCAGCGACCATGGCAAGCGACACATCAGATGGATGAAGTTTGCGCTTCTCCATAAGGTCAAGCAGAAGCTCAATCGGTCCTTCGAACTTTTCTGTTTTAATCGCGAAACTCATGGCAAAGATTAAGGGTTGAGGCGTTTAACGTCACGAGGTAAATAGGTGGCTTCACGGACGTTTGGTAAATCAAGAATCTTCATCACAAACCTGCCTGGGCCGATGCCAGCGCCACCGTGTGGAGGACAGCCGTAGCGGAAGAAGTTTAAGTAGTCGGTAAGTGGCAAGAGGTCCATCCCCTTTTCTTCGGCTTGTTTCTCGAGGATTTCTGGTCGGTGCTCTCGTTGGGCAAGGGTCGTAACTTCAAGGCCTTTGTAAAGCAAATCAGCCCTTCGACTTCGCTCGGGGTCCTCTTCTGTTCTCATGTGATAGAAGGCACTCTTTGATTTGTGGTAATCCGTGATGAAAACAAAATCGTGACTGTATTTCTCTTTTACAATTTCCGAAATTGCGCGCTCTTCTTCGGGAGATAGATCGTGCTCCTCGGGAGATTCAATTCCCTTTTCAGCGAGTAACTTTTTAGCCTCTGTCATTTTGAGTCGTGGGAAAGGTCGTGACGGTACCTCAAGATTAATCTCAGGAAGTGCGGCGCTAACTGCCTTGAAGCCTTCAACCACCATTCCCTCTTCCATATCCATTACGTCATGATGCGATTCAACGTAAGCCATTTCAAAGTCCCAGCCCGTGAACTCTGTGAGATGGCGAGTAGTGAACGAAAGCTCTGCACGGAAGACTGGCCCGACCATGAACACTCGCTCAAAGCCGGAAGCGATTCCCATCTGTTTGTAGAATTGCGGTGATTGAGCGAGGTACGCTTTTTTATCAAAATAGTTAACTTCAAACACTTCGGCGCCGGTTTCAGACGGCGTACTCATAAAAGACGGCGGATAAAGTTGCATGAAGTTGTTGTCGCTCCAGAACTTGCGGAACCCTTTCTCGAGTTCCGTCCACACCTTAAATATTTTTGCTTTCTCTGGCTTGCGAAGGTCGATCCATCGGTAGTCGAAGCGTACGGGAGCTTCAGTCTCTTCTCCACCTTTTTGGAAAATGACAGGTATTGGTAGTTCAGACGCAGATTGTGATATGACCTCGAGTGATTCAAGTTCGATCTCCACGCCTCCTGGCGCCTGGGGTGTGTCTTTAGCAAGACCAGTAACTTTTATTACCGACTCAACCGACAGACCTTTAGCTACTTCGAAATCTTTTTTGTCAGCCGTAATAACAATCTGAATTGTGCCTGTAATGTCGCGCAGTATTAAAAAGATGATTTTGCTCTGTACGCGGATGGTTTGGGCAAAACCGAGGACTGTAACCTGCTTGCCTACCTGGCCTTTGACTTCATTTATGTGATTTGCCTGAATCATTGGCTGATTCTAGCACTCAAAACTCTATATATAAAGCAATTACAGAGGATTATCCTCTGTAATTATATTTTCAATTTTCATGAATGCAGGCCGATTTGGAGTTCGTAGAGATGGCGATATTCGCCATTTGGAATTTGGATGAGTTCGTCGTGTTTACCCTGCTCTACTATTTTGCCATCTTTGATAACTATAATTTTGTCGGCATTTCTGACTGTGCTTAATCTGTGAGCGATAACGAAGGTGGTCTTACCCTCCATGAGTTCTACAAGTGACTCTTGAATTATCGATTCAGCCTTGGCATCTAGTGCGCTTGTCGGCTCATCGAGTATCAAGATTCGTGGGTTGCGTAATATCGCCCTGGCTATCGCTACCCTTTGCTTTTGGCCAACCGAAAGTTTGATTCCCCTCTCGCCCACAATCTGCTTCCATTTCTTGGGGAACTTATCTACAAACTCTGATACGTTTGCTTTTTCGGCTGCTTTGACTACTTCGTCGGGGCTTGTATTAAAGTTACCATATCGTATGTTGTTATAAATCGTATCGTTAAAGAGAACTATCTCTTGCGATACAACAGCGATATTACTGCGAAGTCTGTGTAAGTTGTGATCTTTTACCTTTACACCATCTATGGTTACTGCACCCTTGCTCGGCGAATAGTAACCAGAGATAAGATCTATCAATGTACTCTTCCCCACCCCCGACTCACCGACAAGCGCGACCACCTCACCGGCATTTGCCTTAAATGAAATATCGTTTAGTACCTCTTTCCCCCTCTCGTATCTGAATGAAACGTTCTTAAACTCCACATCTCCATCTATTGGCCCAGCTATTTTAGTTTTGCCCGCGTAGTCTTCTTTAGGGTGAGTCACTAACCCCTCCGCTTGTTCTACAGATATAATTCCACTTTGGATAGTAGACCAGTTTTTACCGAGCGTAATGAACGGTCCGAACATCATGGCGGCATAGCCGTTGAACATCACAAGTTGACCCACTGTCATTGTCCCGTCAAGGATTTTTATTATGGAGATTATGTATACAGTTACTTGTGTGAGCAGAATAATGACGCGTTGGATTAGATATAAGTTTTGCCATAGTTCAAATACCCTCATCCACGCTCCATAAGCGCCTACGTTAAAGCTTCTGGTGATCTTTTGCTTCTCTACTTTTTCGGTTGTCGCTTGCTTGACCGCCAAAACGTTACCCAAAGCCTCAAACACATTATTCCACCCCTCTCTGAACGCTTTGTTACGTTTTTTATTTAGGTTAATTACTGGTTTTAAGAGCACCAACATCAGAGAGGCATAAATAAGTACCCCCGCAAGAAGAACGATCCCGAGAATCCAGTTTATGTAGAAAGAGATAAGTGTTGCCACAACAAAAGTTAAAATTTGTGGCCCTAGATACGTAACTATGTCTGAAACAATGTCATGGAGTTCACTTGCTGCTCGTTGTATTCTTTCTTGGATATCGCCAATTTTCCTTGATTTATGAAAGGCCATCGGTACCTCAAGTAAGTGAGAGAATCCATCAGATATGTAGTTAGTTAGAAGTTTCCTACCAATGGCTTGCGATCTTTTGCTTCCTATCCAACTTGTTACGTGCATGAACGCTTGAGCTACCCCCCAGGCAGCGAGTAGCCACACATGAGCGTAGACCACCGTACCTAATAACGATAGTTTGTAGGGTTTAATTAACGAATCTATGAGCTTGCCGCCCAAGTACGGAGTGATGCCGTCTACCAATGCAATGATAACGCCTAAGACAATTACGAAAGTTAGCTCACGTTTGTATCTTGAGACATACTTCCAGACGATTTTTAAGCCGGGTATTAGTAGCTGTTTTTTGCCAGTAGGCATATTAGTTAAACGCCAAGTTTATTAATAAATGAGGTTAGATCAATGTTTGATACACGTTTTTCAAAGTCCTTAACAACATCTCTAATTTCAACAGAAACTTGGTCGTCACTTAACTCTTCAGCTTGGTTAGCTATCGCCCGTTTTTCTGACAGTATTTTAGAGAACATAGCTCGGATGTTCATGATTGCTTCTTTGCGTATGCCGTAGACTTCATCTGTTTCGCGAGAAAGAATCATTAAATACAAATCGAGCTGTAACATCATTTCGTTTAAAAATGTTACTTGGGCGGGGTGTGCCGCAAGCTCCTTTTTAAGTGAGAGGATTGTTTGCCTGGCGTCCTCTCTTTTGTCGCCTTGTGCGTGGGCTTGGAGGCGTATAATCTGTGAGATTTTGTTTATGATTCCAACTGCATGACTTTGGTCAAGCCCAACCACTATCGGGACAGTATCTTTTATGGGCCCAACGAAGCTAGGGTCAACTTCGGATGAGAAGTATTTTATTTTTATACTATCTCGCGAAAGTAGTTTTTTGATATTACGCGCAATCTTCCGCCTTACCGATGTTGGCTTTTTGTCGTATGTGATATCGATTGATAGCGGTTGTCGAATGACCGACTCTTCTGTTGCTGGTATTTCCACCACGCCATCAGCGGCATTGACTAAGTCGTCATACTCCGTAGTAAATATAAAAATAGCCTCTTCGCCAAACCAGTTATGGCTATTTATTAATTCGCCCACTGTCGCCTCGAATGCATCGGCAAGCCTTTTATTCCTTTCCAAAATAGTATGTTCGTCGGGCGATAGTGCATCAAGCCTTCTGTTAAAACCTTCTTTGATGCTCGCCACTACTTTGCTGTCCCTTTCGATTTCGTCTTCTTCATACTGGTCGGCAAAGTCCTCAAGTGGAGGCACTTCTCGCAGTTTTGCTACCAGGTCTAAATTTTCTTCAGATATTGGCTCATGGCCGCCAGGTACTGGAAAACGGTTTCTATCGAATGACATATGTTTTTGTTGTATCAGACATCCGATGTCTTATATTACGCCTATTTTCTCTCGAACCTCTTTCATCTTGGCACTTGCTTGCGCTCGAGCTTTCTCCCCACCTTCTTTCAGGATCTCCTGCACTTTTTCTGGGCTTGTTTCGTACTCCTTGCGCTTCTCGCGCATAGGGGAAACAAGTTTGATTATGTTTTCCGCCAAAAGTTCTTTTGACTCTTTGTAACCGATGCCACCTTCTCGATATCTTTTTTCTAAATCAGAAAGTTCTCCAACGCTTACGAGCTTGTGAAGAGCGAAAACATTGTCGGCCTCTGGGTCCTTTGGCTCTTCTACCCCCTTCGAGTCAGTCACAATCTTCATCACCTGAGATCGTATCTCTTCATCAGAGCCAAAAAGTTTAATGTCATTACCGTAACTCTTTGACATCTTCCTGCCGTCTATTCCAGGCACGACTGCGACCTCTTTTCTTATTAGCTCTTTCGGAAGCTTAAATGTTTCGCCGTAAGTGTTGTTAAACTTTTCGGCAACCTCCCTTGCCATCTCCACGTGTTGCCTTTGGTCTTCTCCCACTGGTACAACGTCTGCGTTAGGTAGCAATATGTCTGCCGCCATAAGTACCGGGTAGTCGAAGAGCCCTACGTTGATCTCTTTGCTTTTCGCTCCTGCGTCTTTAAAAGCGTGAGCTCTCATAAGCCATGGCATTGTTACAAGGCAGTTGAAGTACCAGCTTAGCTCGGTAACCTCTGGAATATCTGTTTGCGTATAAAGAGTTACCTTTTCTGGGTCAAGCCCAACGGCTAAATAGTCTAAAACTACATCTTTAGTATCAGCCCGTAGTTGATCGGCATTCTTAACGGTTGTGAGGGCGTGAAAGTTAGCTACAAAAACGTACGAGTCGTACTCATTTTGGTACTCCTCAAACTGTTTCATTGCCCCGAAGTAGTTGCCGATGTGGAGTTTGCCGCTTGCTTGTATACCGGAAACTAGACGTTTTTTCTTTGACATTTAACAATAATACCCCAACCCTAAAAAACTAACAATGAACTATTCGATCAGGGTATATTTATTTGTTAAAGTATCGTAGCCCCAGACTTCCCGGGGATATTGGTTCCCTAAGGAGTCTGAAATATGCCTTTCTATAGTGATGGTATTATCGTTAACCCAACTATAATTTTTTAAGCTTTCACTTAGTTCTAGAGCAGATTTTTGAATATTGTGTCGAGTTAGATAAATATCTAAGCCTTCATTTATACTTGGTTTTAAGTTTTTGGAAGGATCGTCTAGATTTAAATGTACTTCAGTTGAGGAGTAACAGCATGAACCTAATTTGTATAATTCATTATAGGTGACTATTGGTCCTCTCGTTTCGATGGAATCTTTAATGCGACTTGCTGAGCCAAAAAATTCTCCAATAATACTAAGGTCGCCCTTTCCATCACTAGATACTATAACCCCCCTAGAGCCCCCCGTCCCTGACCACTCAGGGATTTCTAAAAATGTAACAGAACCATTTTTCCCAACTTCGACTTTAGTTATAACTACAGGAACCTGATTATCTATATCGTCTAGCCCAATGAAATCGTTATCAATCAAGAATTGGGAGATTTCTTCCGGAGAGTATTCAGTACTTCCCTTTTTGCCAATAAAGATAATCGAAAGCAAGATGGCGAGTATTATGATTAACCCAAAAACTTTTGTTTTATTATTCATGTCTATTTTTCTTAGTTGGTTTTGTCGTATTTATTTGAGAGCATGACCCCAGGTGATCACCGTGTTTTTCGTGAGCTTTCCAAGCGTTTGAAGAAATAGATATTGTTTGGGGGTTACTGATGTTACCAGGTGGAGTGTGGCAAATTGTTATCTTTGTGGATGAAAATTCTTCTGCTGTTAAACTCAGACCAGTCTTTAATTCTCTTTCAAATGTTCCATCTCCTTCCTGGTCGATTTTTACAACAGCTGTCTTGTGTTGCCAGTTGACGTTATATTGGTGAACTGAATTCTGGTCAGTTGGGATATTGTTGGCCTCAAAAAGTAATTCTGCCCCTCCCGAAACATGGTTCGCATAGAATGTGTAAGTACCGCTTTCGGAGCCCGTTACCGTATAGATATAGTTTCCTTGAGGGAATAGTATCGCTGCCCCCTTCTTTTCAAAATAGTCAAAATCTACTTCAGGTATTTCGTCGTACAAGACCGAAGAAAAACCGGTTCGTTGTCCTTGGGCATTTGTGATAAGAAGAAAAGCGGGACTACATATACTTATGTCGATGTGTTCCCCGCTAGAATCTCGCAGTTTTTCAATTAGGTTATCCGAGTTTGCATAATCTAACCCAAAGTATTGGCTAAGATTTTCTAATCTGTTTGCTACTCTAGCTTGGTAATCCTTATACCTAGGATCAGTTAAAAATGGCTGACATCTCTGACCATATCCATTGTAAGCTCTTACTAGAGTGAGAAGCTTTAAGTCCCTTTTATTTACTGAGTAAGTATGACCTGTCCACCAAGTTGTGGTCGCGCTGTTATTTATCTTGGCAAACGCACTCACTTCTTGATATTTATTTTGGAAAACCCTAAAACCGTCTTTTATATTCGCGTATATTCCCTGCTTGGAGTTGCTATAGTAAGCTCCTTCTCCTGAAGATCCTACACAATCTGATACGTGGGCATTGTTTCTAAAACCACTTCCGCGTCCTTTGTAAAATGGGGTTGTTATTTGAGATATGCCTATACCCCCATCTGCAGCATAACTACATTTGTTGTTGTTGAATTGATCGCCACCGCTCTCTTCCGCTATTATCGCTAACCTAAGTTCTTTGGGGAAATTTAAGTCATTGGTGTAGGTCAAAAAGTTATTACTTCCGTCTAGTCCGCCAGCAGAATTAAATAGAGTTTTATCTCCGCTAGAACTCTCGTGGTAAAGATTAACCGCTTCGAGTATCATGGGGATCCTTTCAGCTTCCGTGTCTCTAATTGTTGATCTGTTTATTAAATCTGATTCTTGCGCAGAGTCTACTTCAGCTATTATAAGTTCTGAGTTTTTTATGAAACCAACGTCGCCATTTGTGTGATCTTGGGCACGAATGAATGATGAGTTAGTCTCAAGAACTTCTAACGCCCATCCGTCGGGTAATGTTTTTACAATTGTGGTTAGGGCACTATCAGAATAAAAATTTGCAGTACCAGACAAAGAGTTTATTTCTCCCCAACTGCCAGGTTCACCTCCCCCGCCACCAATGGGGGGTGTGAATGGGCATGTGATCCCAGTAAGCCAGGCGTTTTGGCAGGCCCAGGGTTTGCTATCGCCGTTAAATGAATTGGTGCATTGATTGGGGTTGGCGGGGTCTTGGGTGCATGAGCTAAATTTGCTCCAGAAGTTGCCGCGTCTTATTGAGGTCGAAAGAATAGTCCCGCCCGTATTTTCAAGAGACAAATCTGTTGTGTTAGACAGAAGGTTGTTTTGGGTAATTTCGATGTTTAGATCATCTTTGAGAGATACTCCCGTGACGGCATTTTTAACCGTCGTGTTGCGGACAAATCCATTAGGTAGATCAATTAGAGTAATACCCATTGTTGGGACATCGAGAGTCAGATTCTTAATGATTATGTCAGCCATGCTGTCGTCAAAAATCGGGTCACGATTTGCGTAAATTCCGATATCATCTGCGTGGCTGATAACGCGGCCACCACCGTCTAACGTAATGCCTCCGTCATCAATTTCTATAATTTGATTGATAGTAGCCGTTGGTGAAAGCGTGCATGTTTTGGTAGAAAAATTCCAGGTGCCAATCGTGGAGCAGTCCCCTCCCGAAGACGTGGCGTCAATGTGGTAAGTAGAAGGAGTCGTCTTTAGTATCAAATATCGATGTCTAGGCGTGTCCAGATCGAGAGAGTATTCGCCCGATTCATTGGCCTCAAGAATGATCGGGTTACTTAGCTTCTCTTTGTATAAATAGTACGTTGCGCCCGGTTTTAGTTTTGAGATTGTAATAGAAGCACTTTTTGCTCTCGGGAAAATATAAAATGGCCTGGCGGGTTCGATCCTAATTATGGCAATTGTCGGATAGAGATCAACTTCAGTCTCTATCTTTTTGTCAGACGATATGCCGATTTCCGTGAGGATATTATTTGCTTGACTCACATCTTCTTCTAAGTTCAGGGATGCCGTAGAATGTGTCGCTCGCTCTTCTACTCTCGCGTATTTCCCAGGGTGAATATTTTGATTTTTGGCAGAAGCGAAGGACGGAGTTATCAAGAAAAGCACTAAAAACACGATAAACAGGCTCTTACTGGGAAGTTTCAACATTAGAGCAAATATTATAGCTATTGCAATTGCCTGTCAATCTAGCTACTCGGCCATGAATTCCAGATAAAAAGTAGAGCCCTTGCCCACCCCATCGGAGTCTACCCAAATGTTGTGGACGGATACAAATGATTGACGGAATGGCACCTAATGGTATACAATTTACATGGAAACCTTGGCATTGTGTCTAGGTTTAATGCGAAGGATTTGTTCATGAAGAGAATGACGCTCGCAGGACTCTCGGACGACAAGTTCAAGACGCCAAGCACGGCGTGTACCACTGGTGGCGTTTTCAACTGCGTTGCCGTTGCCATCACCTCGGATGGCGTCGGCGTGCGCGACACGAAGAACAACAGCAAGACCACTCTCGGGTTTTCGCGCGAAGAGTGGCAGGCCTTCGTTCTGGCCGTCAAGCAAGGCGAATTCGACGTTCTGTGAGAGCGCGTTCGCTAGCCTCCTGGCCCTCCGACTCGGGGGGCCTTCCTGTTTAAGTTTTATGTCATCAATATTAAACTTATCATAAATGAATTCACAGCAAAAATGGGATTTATTTTATAGTCAAAAAATACGTGAAGAATTTCATAATCTCTCAAAAACACAACTTGATGAAATACTTATTGCTTTTCCGCATGCAAAAAGCGCTCTTGATATCGGGTGTGGAGAAGGACAATTAATAAACGAGCTTGAACATAGAGGTCTAGCTGTAACTGGAGTAGACCCGTCGGTCGTTGCTTTGAAAGTTGCAAGGAAGCAAACCACCGGCAATCTTATACAGGGAACATTTGAAGATGCTCAATTTGAACCCGGAACATTATTTGATATTATTTTTGTAAAATTTGTTATTTCGTTTATTGAGGATTACGCTGTGTTTTTTAAAAAAATTGATACTCTGTTAAATTCAAATGGTGGGTTAATCATACTTACTCCAGTAATTAATCGCCCCAAAATCAATGACGAAGAAGAAATCTTCGTTTCTAAATCTATTCTCAATCAATTTTTACCGATATATTTTAAGAATGTAACTGAAACAGTGATTCACGAGGATAATGATAAAAAATTATCATTATTTATTTGCAAAAAAAATAGCGAAGGATTGAAATCTAGTTGAACAAACCGCACGTTCCATGGTGCGGTTTGTAACGATGCGGTCACGAAACTCATTCGGCGATACTTACTGCTGGGAATCGACAATGAGCAGGCCATTCCCGCCTGAGTCGCGACAGTAGATATATTCGCCTCAGCATGCCGTGCCACGCAAGACAAACAACAAAAGAATCCTTTTTAGAGAAATACCACTTCTGACCCAATGCAATGATTGGATACAATCGTTGAAGGTCGGGTTGATCCCTTCCCAGAGAAAGTACCTCTGCTACGTTTATTCCACGCAATCTTCCTTTTTTGAATTCAGCGATTATATCTTCACTTGAAATAACGCAACCGAAGTGCACCAGTTGAATTCGTACTGTTTCGGTGATCATTTTCGAGTTTGGAAAATGCTCATCGGAAACATCTGAATTTGTCCAGTCGTATTTTCCAGCGTTCACTAACCCATTGATTGTGCTCATACCTTTGTATGGCACACTGGTAATATACGACCGCTTGGCTCTTGCTAATGACAGGACTTTCTTTCTACTGGTTTCCTTGAATGGCTCAAATGCTGCCGCAATCCCTTGTGCAAGAGTTCCTGGCGCTCCTAGTGCGATCAATGCTTCGTTAGTGGTCAGTTCAGGGATTCCGGATATTACGGCGTTAATAATACTTCGCAGTTCTCTAGTCGTCATCGGTCTCTTACTTTTCGTTGACATGTGATTCCTCGTGTTATCAAAGTTCGGTGGTTGGGAGGCGGGAAACAAATCTGTATACAGACTACACAATTATTTCAAAATATCAAATACAAATTCGTTATACCCTATTCCGCCATAAACTCTAAGTAAAATGTTGAGCCTTTACCCGCGCCTTCCGAGTCTACCCAGATATTGCCACGATGCGCTAGCATGATTTGTTTAGCAACGTATAGCCCTAAGCCGGTACCCATGATGTTCGCCTTACCGGCATCTTCTGCGCGGCTAAACTTTTGAAATAGCTTAGGAGTGACGTCTGGAGGAATACCTATCCCTGTGTCTGTGATTTCTAGTAGTATTTTACGAGTATCTGAATCTTTCTTAATTTTAAGTGTTATGCCTCCATGCTTCGTATACTTAATTGCGTTATCAATTATATTAGTTACAACCTGTCTGACCTTTCCTTCGTCAGCAGTTATATTGTATTCTTGATTGTCGTGGCTAAAATCAATAGAAAGTTGGGCATCCTTTAGGGGACCTTCCATCTCGGCTATCACTCCTTCTACGAGCTTGCGAAGTTCAATAGTTGCCCACTCGTATTGCATTCTGCCTTGTTCTATTCTTGAAAGATTCAAAAAATCTTCGATTATCAAAACCAATCGTTGGCTTGACTGAAAGATTCTGTCGATAGCTCCTCGAGCTTTATCGTTTATTTCACCGAAAGACCCTTCTAGTATCATTGAAGAGTATCCTTTAATGGCAGTAAGGGGGCTTCGCAACTGGTGTGATGCGATCGAAACAAACTCTGATTTTTGTTTGTCTAGCTCTTTAAGCCGGGCGTTTGCTATCTGTATTTCCTTATACAAAATAGCTTTATCAAGCGCGACGGCAATAATGTTCACAAAGTTGAAAATTGACTCACGCTCAAATTGTGATAGTTCTGTATATTCTCTATTTAAACAAAGCATCAAAAGACCGATTGCTTGGTCCCGCACTACCAATGGGAGAACGAGAGTTGATTTTATGTTGGCCTCATTTGCCAGAGCTGTAAAATCACAAGTGGGCATTAGGGTGCCCCACACGTCTTTTATGTGAGAGATTTCCCGGACTTTTTTATTTTTAATAACTTCTGCCAATGTAGGTATGACAGAGGTATTTGGGATCGTCAGTCTTTCTAAGGAACAGCCCTGGATTTTTTGTGAGTCGTTAAATTTTGAAGAGACAGAAAATCCGAGCGGCGTAAGAGACATTTCGTTTTCGTTATAAAGAAAAACCCCAAATAGTTCGAAGTCTAGTGCAACCTGAACCTTTTCAGCAACTTTCGTGGCTAGATCTTTAGGTTCTAGAGTAAGAATGCTTATTTGGTAGAGCTCACGGAGTAGCGAGAGTATCTTGTTGCGAACAGCAAGATCAACATTCCTTTTATATAACTGCTCCGTTACTTCCTTTAAGTGTTCCGCTGTCTCTTCAGGCATGCCAAAATTATACCAATCAGATTGATTTTATGCCATGAATAAACTCTACAGTTAAGCCAAACTTGAGGGAACTTCGGTGGGTTGTAGTTGAGAAACCATACCAGCCACTGCTTGCCGGCATACTTCTCTGGAAGCTCGTCCAAAAAGAAGTTCGTATTGATTTACGAGTTTGTTTATTACTTCACGTGGATCGCCGTTTTGAACATGCACCTGGCCAGACTTTGAATCTGTGACGTTTATACCATGGACTTTGCGCGCCTCGTCCCAAGCCAAAGACCCAATAATAAGCTCCTGCTCTTTTATTATCCGGCTTGCAATTGTATCGATAGTGCTCATGTTATTGGTTGAACGGTTGCTTTATCGTTTGCAATTGGAGACATCTTTGAGAGACTCATTGCCAAGAAATACATTGCGGTTAGGAAAAGGAAGTCAACAAAATGACCGTTAAAGTATGTCTCGTTCGTGGTTGTATAAGAAAAGATGAAGTCTGACAAATAGTTTATCAAGAAACCAGCTATTAACATAATGATAGGCGCTTTGTATTTACCGCCAAGAAAATCTAACGATAAGCTGAAAAATGTTAATGCCATTGCCAATATTACCGCAGAGCCGATCGGGTAGAACAGATCAAAGGAAAGCTGAAGCCCGCTTATTCCTTCAAGCTCTATTACTCCCCCACGTCCCACTACTATAAGCAGATAGTAGGAGGCGATGACGGTGATGATTGGAACTATAAATAGCATCGCCTTACCCTTGAGGCGTTGGAGAGCAAACCTTACCCCAGTTGCTTTAGATAGATAAACGACACCGAGTGTCCAGAGTGGCCAGCTTAGTATGAACGCAGCATCGGCCCATGAAGGATAAGGAACTTCTACGCCGGCTATAAATATAAAATAGTTCCATATCAACATTCCTATTGACCAAGTAAGAGTCCCCAGAGATAGGAAAATTATTGCTTTACCAACAGCGCTTTTGAAACCACCCCACAAGCTAGCATTTTTTAGCCCCACCACTGCTCCAAGGAAAGGAACCAGGAAAAGTAGAATCTGCATATAAAGCCCCAGAACGTGCTCGCTATGATTAGTAGCTACAGTCAAGATAACCCAAAGTACAGCAGTAACAATGTAAATTAAGGAAATAACTTTCGTCATTATAGATTATCGGCGATATACTCGTCGCTTACCTCTATTATACGCCCATGTTATATTTGTACTAGGCAAATATGGGGATAACACTTATAATGTTGACAACCACCAATTAAAGGCTTAATTTTATATATAAATGCCGAAATCAAAAGAACAATACGGGTATAAGGGAAACTATGGTCTTGAGTTAATTATCGATATGAAAGGTTGCGATCTTTATGATCTAAATAAAGAAAAGCTGGGAAGATTTTTTGTCGAATTATGTGATCTGATAGACATGAAACGACATGGTGACCCAATTTTTTGGGAGGACCACTCAGACATCCCCCACCTGAGAGGCACTTCTGGTATCCAATTCATAGAAACAAGTAATGTGGTTTGCCATCCACTGCCCATGCTAAAAGCTGTTTATCTCAATATTTTTTCCTGCAAAGAGTTTGATACCGAGAAGGCCCTGGAGTTCTGCAAGAAATTCTGGGGAGCGAAATCTGAAAACCATACCGTGGTCACCAGAGTTTAATGAAAGAGGCAAACACAAATCTACCCGACAACTCTGATTTGGTAGTCGCAAATAGCACCGTTTTAGAAAACCAGTTTGGCGTTATAACCAAAAAATCTTTTAATAAAGGTGAGGTAATTTTTTCAGTTAAAGGACCGGTTTTATCCCAGCCTACTAAGTACTCTTTTTCGGTTGGTATAGATAAGCACATTGACCCGCTTCGTGACGATGGAAGTTTTGATTTCGGTCACTACCTGAATCATTCATGTGACCCCAATACTATTATACGTGTGGTGAATAGCGACACTTCTCCTCACATAGAGATAGTTGCCAGGAGAGACATTAAATCTGGCGAGGAGTTGGCTTTTGATTATGCTTCATCAGAATACAATCCGACTACTTCTAAAACGTCTTGTCTATGTAAAACTGATACATGCAGAGGCGTGATGCATGGTTTTAAAGATTTACCTGAAGAGATTAAAGAAAAGTACAGTAAGGAAGGCATGATCCCAGACTATCTCATAACCCTTTCTAAAACGTAAGCCCCCGCCGTTTTCTTTCGGCGGGGGGGTGCCCGATGTGGGCTGTAGATCCTTGTTCACTTGCGTCCGAGCTCGATCAGGACCATGGCCACGATTGCGACCACGATGCCCGCAAGCTGAAGCGAAAGCAGTTGCGTCTTCATGATGACCGTGTCCCAGAGGAGTACGATCAGGATGTTTACAAGAAGAGCGATGACGACCACGACGGAGAACTGGGCGAGATTCGCTCGGAGGGTGTAGCCGAGGAGGCTCATCATGCCGAGCCAGAACGGCGCAGCCATGAGCCACCATCGGAACGACCCCGTCGCTGCCCAGCGGTTGACTAGAATGTCGCCGGTAGCACCGACAACGCCCATGAGAACGGCCAGCATCCAAAAGCGCATTCTGATACCCCTTTCTGTTCCAGATTACATTATATCACACTTAGTATAAAAAAGCAAGCCTTTTCGCGGGTTGGGTCGTTATGACATAGAAACGAATTAACCTTTATTTTTGCTAGAAAACAAAAGAAGATTTTCAGACTCTTTTTGAAAAATTTCTAAATACACCTTGTTAACTGACTCTTCTGTTACTTTGGCTTTTATTACCACTTCAGGATCTATAACATCGCCAAAATTTGACACATCTACTTTGTACCACTCAAGTCGTCCGTCATTGCTTTTCCAGTCATTTCTTATAGCCTTTTCATTATCATTGTTAAAATCTTTTATATAAGCAAGTTCTTCATCTGACAGTTTTTTGTAAAGCAATTTATCTATTTGTTTTATCGCTTCGTTTAGTATTTTATTTGGAATCATAAAACTAAATTTACACATACCATAAACCATGGTTGTCACTCGTTCGCTGTTTATGTGATAAATTCCCATTGGACGAAGGTCATTTGCAAAACGTTTTCGTATTTGTTGAGAAATAAAACGAAGAGTTCCGCGATTACCTGAATCATCTAATAACGTATAAGCTGGAAACGTAATTAAAACCTTTGTAAACCCAATAGGAACTCCCAATAATTCAAATTGTTCTGTCAATTTTTTTGAATATTCTATTGGTGGCAACTCTTTACTGCTTAATATAAAAGATTTGGCGCATCCGTCCTCGACATATTTTTTTAGTTGATTATCTATGGGTAATTGCGATGCCATGGTAGCAACCATGAAGTTTTTTTTAAGGTCAAGATAGCGACGTTTTAAATCGTCTAGTGTGTATTTTTCTAAATACTTAGTTTGGGCTAAAGGAGATCGAACAACACGTTGATGATGTAATCTTTCACCGATAGTGTAATAAAAAATCCGGTTATCAGTATTTTCTGTTTTTACCGTAACCTCCGAACGGAGGGCTTTCTTTTCTGCCTCTAGGAGATTATGATCTGTGAAATCTGGATTGGTAAAAAAATCAAAAAATAATTTTACTTTGTTTGTTTCTGAAACTTTAATTTTTGTATAAAAACTTACTGAAGCTAAGTCTACTTCCCCGTCAATAAAATAGTCTTCTCGCGTTTTAAGTTTAGAAATTAAATAATGTTCAAGAAGATGAGTTAATCCAAAATCTTCGTCACCTTCATTAATCGAACCAAATTGGAAAAACAAACCTGCATATAAATAATCACTTTCTTCGGGCAGGTCTAGAAATAAAAAGTGTTTTCGATACTTATTAACTTGCGGACGTTCTATCATTTTTAAAAGGGATGGGGTGGACAAGCGTTTCCGCCAGCCACCCCGTGTGCGGCTACTTGCCGCTGTTGTCGGAGCCGGAGTCGTCGGAGTGCGCCTTGCCCCAGCTGGATTCACGCTTCTCGCTGACCTTCTCGCCGTCCGAGAGTAGCTGACTCGAGCGGCGTAGACGTCTCGGCCACTGGTGCCGTCTCGATGCGTGTGCTCGTTGGAGGAACGCCCTTCGATCTTGACTTCGTTTTTCGACACGATCTTCACCTCCTTTCCGTGCTGGATTTCCTTGGCTTTTGCCCAAGAAGTGCTGTTTCTAGTCTACTCTCCTTTATGGCTTGGTCAAGTGATCCGAAATTCTCTGTTTGCTTTTTAGGTGAGAGGGGTACACCGCAAAACGGATCAGATCGTATCGCTTGTCACCCATCTTGCGATGACCCTTGAATCTTCCTTCTTCGCTAAAACCAGCCCCACGGATGCACTCGAGCGATGATGTGTTGTAGTCGTAGACTTCGAGATACACTTTGTAGAAACCAACTTCTGCGAAGAGGTACGTGAGACACAGGGCCATTGCTTCAGGGCCGTACCCACGTCCGTCGTGTTCTTCGGCGACGAAGATGGTGACGAAGGCATGACCATCGGTGGGATTGAAATTGTATGTGTAGATTGTTCCCACGTTAACAAGGCCATGTCGTCGCCGAATCACAAATTGTAGGTGACGGTCTCTTTCAAAGTCCCGTAGTAGCTCTTCTTCGAACTCTTCGAGAGAAACATTATTCCTCCTTGTGGAACAGAGTCCCATGAATCTCTCTTGATTTCGCCACTGCCACAGAGTTGGGAGGTCTGCGGATGTGATTTCGCAAAGTTCAACTCGTCGACCAGTAAGCTTAACCATCGCAACCTCCTTTGGTTCTGACCTTGCGGAGTGCCCGGTCTGGGTGTATTAGATAATATTTAGTATAAAAAAGCAAGTACTACACCCTCTGACAAAGAAACTTGTGAATATGCCTATGCTTAAGGCTCCCTTTCACTATTAAAATTAAAAGTCAGTCTCAAAATGCGTATTATTGCTTTGCTGATACAAGATATTTATCTAAAAGTTTCTCTTCGTCATCCTCCGATATCCTAGGAATCTGGCCTATGTCCTGCAATAGGGTCAGTAAATTTTTTGCAAATTCTCGGTTATTTAATGCGCTGTCCAGTTGTTTTATCGAAATTTTCTTTTGCATATTTTCCCTTAATTTCATTTCTATTATAATCTACCCCCTCCAAGACAACTAGAGGGTCAGATTCCCACCCCAGAGCAACAACTTTTTGTATCGCTTCTTCTGCCGTTCTAACCATCCTTAGGTCAAGTAGGCGCACTTCACTTTCTGCAAGATCGCCATCTTGCAAAACTGTTCGTAATGTTTCAACGAAACCCACATGCCCTCGGACAAAAGCCTCCACAGGAACCTCCCGACCTATTTTATGCTCGCGGATAATGGTGTGGACTCGTGCTCGCTCTAGGTTTGCAAGAATTCCGTAGATGCGCACCTCTAATTCATTTTGCCGAGCCATGTTGATTAGATGTTTTACTCCATCCAAATGTGAGAACGTTGTGTCGTAAAGTATTCCAGAATAACCACTATCGACAATGCCTTGGCCGACGATCTCCGTTTTGCCTGCGCCCGGCCCACCCGCAAGAAAAACCAGCTCTTTTCTACTGCTTTCACCGATGAGCTTTTCAATGGTCTGGTAAGATGCTATGGCGTATAAGTCGCTTCTTTCGGGTGCATAATCACCCCCAAAAAAGTTCTTCATTTCGTCGCCGGAGACAAATATTAGATCGCCACTAGTGACCTTTGCCAAAAGGACTCTTTCATAATATCTTCTTTTAATATCCTCCACTGTTTCGGGAAATCCGGGTGATTCAGAGCCACCGGGTAGCTTTTTACTCATATTTTGATGATATCAAAAAGCCTTGAATATACAACAAATATTTAAACTACTGACGGCCCGGGCGTAGTTCGCTCTAGTGAAGAGCAAATCACGGCACCGGGCCGGTAGACCGTCTTGCGACGAGTCGTGCAGAGCAATTAATAGGAAGTCGGACTTCTTATCAATCACCCCAGGTTTTGGTGAAGGTGAAGCCGATGGCGATGAGTGAATCGCCGGTGCCATCGAGCTTCAGGACTCCAGTCACCTCTGGGATCGAGAGGTACAGATCTTCGTCGATCTTGAATGACGGGCCCACGTAGATGTAGGCGTACGTCATGGTTGTCTCGAACCAGCCGAAGTTTCGGCCGACCGCGAGATCGACGTTCCATGTCGCCTCGTCGTTACCCCACTCGCCGCGGATGCCACCGCGTGCGACGAAGCCTGTACCGGCCCCGTCATCGTTGATACCAAAGAACTGCTCGGCCTTGAAGTACGGCGAAATCGCCGACTCCTCGCTTACCCATGAGACCTCGAAGCCGAGGCCCCAGACATCTTCCTTCGAGGAGCCGAGGGAGGGTGTCCCAAGGTTCCAGTAGAAGATTGTACCCTCGAGAGTGGTGTCCCACCTCTTGCCCTCCAGCACTTCGCGGTAGCCGAAGGTGGCGTCGACCTCGTTGGCATACGAGGTCGAGAAGCCAGGGTGATCATCGCTGATCGCGAGGAAGGCGTTCACGAACCAGCCTGAAGGCCAGGCGAGCTCGTACTCGAGCCAGTAGACCCCTTCGCCGGGGTTATTGGCGATGATGCCCTCCTCGTAGATCCCCTCGCTCATCCACCCTCCGGAGAGGGTGTGGGCGAGAAGGAACTTGTCCTTCTCGCCTGGCTCGTTGGCATTCTCGAAGAAAGCGATCGCCGTGTCCTGCGGAGTCTCCCCCGCCTTGGCCACGTTGTTGACGGTGAGGCAGAAGCAGACGAAAATCAGATTGCGCAGGTTCATGACTAGCCCTTTCCGGGAATCCCGGATTTCAATGACCAGCCCCAATTATATCATATTTGTATAAAAAAGCAAGTCTAAAAACCTTCTTCGTCGCGGAGTTCCTGGATGATGTTTTTTGCTTTGCGTGAAAGTCTATTTGGCAGAGTTACTTTAACCTGCACTAAAAGATCGCCCCTGCGAGAGTCGCCAAGCGGCACGCCCTTCCCTTTTAGGCGGATTATCTCGCCGTGATTTATGTACTCCGGAATATTTATTTTGGCTTGACCATCTAAAGTCTCGATGTTGTATTCGGTACCGAGTAGTGCATCAGACAGTTTGATGGGCAACTCCATGATAAGGTTCGCTCCCTCACGTCGGAATAAAGAGTGTTTTTGTACATGTACTTTAATGTAGAGATCTCCTGCCGGGCCACCTCTTACGGCTTCACCTTTGCCAGTCATCCTAATCATCTCTCCGTCTGAAATGCCCGAAGGAGTTCTAACTCTGATCTCCTCGCTCGCATGCTTGATACCTCCGCCTCTGCAGTCGATGCAAGGCTCTTTGGGAATTTCCCCACGGCCGTGACACTGTGCGCACTCTCTTGAAGTGCTAATTGAACCGAATATTGATTTGTGCACATCTCTAATTTGGCCTTTACCTCCGCAGCTTGAACACTTAACCATCTCGGTATCTTTCTTAGCGCCGGTTCCACTACAGGTCGTACAGGTTATATTTTTTGAAAGCAGGATCTTTCTTTCGGTACCAAAAACTGACTCTGCAAATGAGAGCTCTAAGTCTATCGATATATCTCGGCCACGTGCCCGCTTGGCTCTTCCCCCACTGAAGAAGTCGCCAAAGATGTCGCCAATATCAAACTCTACGTCTTCACCACCGCCTGCGAATCCCATATTGGCGAAGTTACTGAAGTCCCAGCCAGAGGCTGGTCCGCCTCCGGCGGAAAAGCCCGGGCCTCCGCCTTGTTCAAATGTTCTACCGTAGGTGTCGTACTCTGCGCGTCGTTTCTCATCAGAAAGAATCTGATAGGCTTCGTTTACTTCTTTGAACTTTGATTCGTCACCTCCGCTTTTATCAGGGTGATACTTTTGAGCAAGTTTCCTGAACGCTTTTTTGACGTCGTCCCCAGAGGCTTTTTTGTCTACTCCAAGTATTTTGTAATAGTCTTTGCTCATTTGGGTTCTTGTGGAGTATCTTTGGGTGGCTCTGGATTGTTTTTCATCATTGATTCACCTATTTTTTGCATCTCTCGCGACAGCTCTTCTGTGGCGTTCTTAATTACAATTGTATCACCGCTTTCTTTAACGGCTTGTAGAGCTTTAATCTTATCTTCTACAACCCCCTTGATATCGACAGGAACTTTATCACCTCCGTCGCGAAGAGCTTTTTCTGCTACGGCTATGAGTAAGTCGGCCGCATTACGATTCTCGGCCAACTCCTTCTTTTTGCGATCTTCTTCAGCGTGTGTCTCGGCATCTTTCTGCATTCGCTCAATCTCGTCTTTCGAAAGGCCACTGGAGCTTTCGATTCTTACCGACTGTTCTTTACTGGAAGCTTTGTCTTTAGCCGTTACTTTAAGTATGCCGTTGGCGTCAATGTCAAACGTCACTGCGATTTGAGGCATGCCACGAGGAGCAGGCGGGATGCCGTCTAAAATGAACCTGCCAAGAGTTTTGTTATCGGACGCCATCTCGCGCTCTCCTTGCACGATGTGAATGTCAACACTTGTTTGATTATCGGCGGCTGTCGAGAATGTTTCAGTGTGGCCAGTTGGAATAGTAGTGTTTCGTTTGACAAGTTTAGTAGCAACCCCGCCTAGCGTCTCAATACCTAGCGAGAGGGGTGTGACGTCGAGCAGTGTGATATCGCGCACATCTCCTTGGAGAATACCTGCTTGGATTGCCGCACCAATGGCCACAACTTCGTCTGGGTTGATTGACCTGTTGGGTTCTTTACCGAAATAGTCTTTGACCGCCTGGATGATAGCGGGCATTCGAGTTTGGCCTCCAACCATCACAATCTCCTGAATATCAGATATTTTGAAAGGAGAAGCTTCCATGGCTCGCTTGGTGATTTCGATAGATCGTTCGATATATTCGCGAGCCAGCTCTTCGAGCTTGCCGCGGGTCATTTTCAAAAGAAGGTGTCTTGGGCCAGAGCTGTCGGAAGTTATAAATGGGATGTTTATTTCGCTCTCAAGCGTGGTCGAAAGTTCGTGCTTGGCTTTTTCGGCTGCTTCTTTTAAGCGCTGAAGCGCCAGAGAGTCTTTAAGAATATCTATGCCACTCTCCTTCTTAAACTCTTCACCGATCCATTGGATAATCTTACGATCGATATCCTCGCCTCCCATGTGAGAGTCGCCATCGGTTGATTTAACCTCAACAACGTCATCCCCGACCTCAAGAACAGAAACATCAAATGTTCCTCCTCCAAAATCGTAAACCACGATCTTTTCGTCCTTTTTCTTGTCGAAGCCATAGGCTAAGGCCGCGGCTGTGGGTTCGTTAAGAATTCTCTTTACAGTGAAGCCTGCGATCTGCCCAGCGTCTTTGGTGGCCTTTCTTTGAGCGTCGTTGAAGTAAGCGGGCACGGTAATTACCGCTTCTGTTATCTTTTCGCCAAGCTTTGCTTCAGCGTCAGTTTTTAGTTTACCCAAAACCATGGCAGAGATCTCTTCTGGGCGGTAGTTTTTGTCGCCCATTTTAACCGCCACACCTTCGCCAGACTTTTCGATCTTATACGGAACAGATTTAACGTCTTTTTGAACTTCAGGGTCTTCAAAGTTGTGACCCATTAGGCGCTTTATACCGAAGATTGTGTTTTCAGGATTAGTGACCGCTTGCCGCTTGGCTAGTAGCCCCGCTAGTTTTTCTCCTGCCTTAGACATAGCCACGATCGATGGAGTGGTGCGATTACCTTCCGCGTTCTCGATAATTTTAGGCTGGCCACCTTCAATAACCGCCATCGCGGAGTAAGTAGTTCCCAAATCAATCCCAAGTATTTTTGGCATGTTATTTTTGAAAGTTTAATTCTCTTTGTAAATACCAACTTTCACTCGAGCCGGTCTTATAATTCGCTCCCCCGCCCCGGCGGGTAAACCTATTTTATATCCCCTTTGCATTACTTCAAGTATCTGCCCATCTCCTCCCTTATTTTCTACTGTAACGCTTTCAACTGAATGATGGAGGCTTGAGTCAAACTTTTCTCCCATTTCTCCAATTTGCGATACACCATGCTCCTCCAAGATTCCAAGTAGTTGAGAGTATATATACTCTACTCCTACCCGCCAGTTTTTGTCTACCGACTCCCATGCTGTCTTGTTCGAAAAAGCGATTTGGAAGCTGTCGAGAACTGGCAGTATATCATGAATTATTCGCTCCTTCGCTCTTGAGACTATAGCCGCTTTTTCTTCCTCCGTTTCTCTCTTTAAGTTTATATAATCTGCTTTAGCTCTTTGCCAACCAGTTAAGTACTCATGCTTATCCTCCTCGCACTTTTTTAGCCTCTCGCGCAGTTTTTTTAGAGCATCTTTCGGTGTAGCAGAATTCCCCTCTTCATCAGAATCTTCAATAGAAATATCATTATCTCTATCGTGCATATTCTATTATTCAACAATTGGAGAAACAATCCATTCACCGTACCTCATGTCCCCATCTTCATTGAACTCGTACTTGCCTGCATAGCCGTCGTAGCTAAGCTTGGTGTGTAAGTAGTTTGAGATCGCATCGCTGTCGTTTGCGGGTGAGTTTTGGATGGCTTCAACAAGTATCATCACTCCGTCGTATACTCGGTCGGCGTAATTGCCCGGCTCTTCTCCGTATGCAGCTTTAAACTTTTCGACGAATTCTGATGAACGAGGCACTGCCAAGTAAAACATGTTATCGAGTTCTTCTGGGAACACAGCGTTGCGAGAGAGGAGCGCCTGGTAGGCGGTTGTTTGTACTATAACTGGTACATCATACTCTAGTTCCGCTCGTCTCTTCACCAGCGCCACTGCTTCTGCGTCGTATCCCGTCCAAAGAATGGCGTCGACGTTTAAACTTTTTGCTTTTGTGATAAACAGCGAGGTAATGCTAGCTGCATCAGTGGCAAATGGAACGGTGGTATCTTCTAGCGCAACTGTTTTACCAGCCTTAGCGACCGCATCTCGAAACGACTGGCCAACGTTTTCACCCCACGGGCTTTTGTCATAAATTATGGCAATTCTAGATTTGTTGTTTTGTGTTAACCAATCTGCCATAGGGCCAACTGCAAGCGAATTAAGTGGCCCGCCACGGAAGTTGTATGGGCTTTTTGAGCTTGTGTACTCACTTGTGTCTGCCGGAGCGTAGGCAATTATCTTTGCTTGGGCAGTTACTGGGCCAGCTGCATCTTCTAGGAATGACCAGGTTGGCCCAACGATTGCATGGGGCTTAAAAGTAGCGAGTAAATACTGGACTGCTGAGACTGTCTTTGCCGAATCGGTCTCGTCATCTTGGTATTCAACCTTTACGTTCACGCCTTCTTCGGCCAAATCTGCTACAGCAAGGTCAATCCCACGTTTTATGTTAAGGCCATCGGCAGCAGCTTCGCCAGAGAGGCTTAGTACTGCACCTAATCTGATCTCTTCTGCAGATACGCCCGTATCTCTTTTGGAGAAGAATACCATCAGGGCAATAATTACTAAAACGGCTACAATAAGAATTATTTTTTTCATCTGTATATTTTAACTATTTTGTAAATAACATTTATTCTTGCAGGGGTATTATAGCCTAAAAACACCCCTCAGTCTAGTTTATTTTCTTGCTGATCTTTAACCAACATCCGCCTTTTATCGATCGGTAAATTTTTAGTACAAGAAGCCATAATCTACCATATACCCGCGATCGCGTATAAGTTGCAGTTTGTGTTTAGACGAGGTGGAAAACTTTTTTAAGATGAATTTCGTTGTCTATTTTTTCAGCTAGTATGTATCTGACGTATGGTTTAACTTCGTAAAATTCGATTAGAAATTCAAGTTCTTTTTCGCATGGATGCGGGTAAATCCATGCACTCTTTTGAAATTTATACATCCCTAACTTACTAATATGAAATCGAAAAGCATCCCTGGCCTTCTTTTTCCATTCCGGAATATCGAATGTGTATATTCTCCATTTTTTATCCCAAGTAGTATTCTGGGGTAGTTTCATTTGATCAATATTATATTTTAGAGCTTTTTCTTTTCCATCCTCACTAAGAGTTAGGGTGACCGTTCCATCTTTGTTCTCAATGACGTCAACCATTTTGGCTCTATATAAATTTTTGATTGTTCTGTTTAAATTATTTCTATCAATGTTTTTCCACTCTTTAGTAACTCCACGTATGATTCTAAAATATCGACTGGGACTCTCGGATAGTCCTAGAAACAGACCTGCTCCTAGTAAAAGAATGGCCTTTTGGGCCGCAGGGCCAAATTCTCGCGATCCCTTTTTATTTTTTGTTTTATTTATCATTTAGAATACAACCTACCATATATCAGCTATCGCGGGTATTTTGCAGATTGATAAAAACAAAATCCTTTAACTACCTTATCGTTTGCTCCACTGGGGGGCTTTGCGGGCTTTTTTGAGGCCGAATTTGCGGCGTTCTTTGATGCGTGCGTCGCGAGTGAGGAGACCTTCGTCTTTAAGTTGTTTTCGGTACTCCTTGTCGAGGCTAACGATTGCGCGAGCAAGTCCTAGTTTAACTGCTTCTGCTTGAGAGTGAATCCCGCCGCCAGCTACTTTTACTGAAACACTAAAGTGTAAAGCGGGCGTTGCTTTCTTCATTGGTAAAGTAGCGACTTCCTGGTCATTGCGAACAGGGAAATACGCGTCAATAGTTTTTGAATTTATAGTGTAAGAAGTTTTTGCGCTTGGGGTAATTCTTACACGAGCAATCGAGGTCTTTCTCTTGCCGACTCCTTCGGTGTATCGTTCTTCTTTGGTAGCCATACTATTCAGTTACAATTAGATTCGCCATTAATCGGTCGCGTTGTTTGTTTGTAGGGAGCATCCCTTTTACAGCAACCCTAAACGCTTCGGCATACCCCTTCTTGGTAATCATGTCGCCCAGACTTTGCTCTTTTAAGCCCCCTGGGTAGCCGCTGTATCTGGTAAACTTTTTATGGCGTAAGTCCTTTTCGTCTACTACTGATTTTGATGCGTTAACGATCTCAACCTTAATGTTCGGTATCACGTTGTTTTGGAAAGTCGGCTGATCTTTGCCGCGGAGAGCAGTGGCAACAACAGTAGCCACACGGCCAATGCTTTTACCTTTTGCGTCTACGGTTATTGTTTTTGTAGTGTCTGCCATGATATCTATTATACAAACTCTATTACAGCCATCTTGCTTCCGTCGCTTAGTCTCCTCGGGATCTTAGTTATCCGTGTGTACCCACCTTTTCGTTCTTGATATTTAGAAGCAACTGTAGAAAAAAGTTTTTTGACTTGATCAGAGCCTCCCAAGCGAGAGACCAAAACTCTCCTCGATGATGGGGTGTCCTTTTTGGCTAACGTCACCAACCTTTCTACGAATGGCCTCACTTCTTTTGCTTTAGCTTCGGTGGTTGTAATTTTCTCGTGCTTAATAAGAGACCTCGAAAGCGAGCGAATTAGGGCACGCCTTTGGTCTGTCTCTCTACCCAGTTTCCTTTGTTTCTTGTGATGCAACATGCCAGTGACTAATATTACTCCTTAAGAGTTAAGCCATAACCCTTAAGGGTGTCTCTAATTTCAGAGATTGCTTTCTCTCCTAGGCCGTCAAGTTCAAGTAAATCTTCTTTTGATTTTCTTGCCAGACCCGATAGGGTTTTAATACCACCCTTTAAAAGAGCGTTTGCGGTTCGGGATGAAAACCCAGCTTCATCTATCTTAACTTTACTAGCATCAGTTTTAGAATCTGAAGATTCATGGGGGGCTTCTTCATCCCCTCTGCTCTCTGGCATGACCTCTTCTTCTTTGAACCCTACGATAGCTTTAAGTTGATTGATCATGATCATAATGGATTTCTCCAAAACTTCTCGCGGGGTAATTACTCCGTCGGTTTCAATGTGAAGCCTTAGGCGGTTGAAGTCTGTTCTGTCGCCAACACGCATGTTTTCAACTTCGTAAATAACTCTTTTGATCGGAGTAAAAGTAGCGTCGAGGGCTATCGTTCCGATCTCAATCTTGTCTTTGTGTAGCATCTCTTTGGGTACATATCCAAGCCCTTTCTCGATCGTAAGTGCCATCTCAAAGCTTGTTCCTTTGCCAGTAACTGTTGCGATGCGTTGAGACTTGTCGAAAATTTCTACTTGCCCAGGAAGATCAAGATCACCCAAAGTAACGTCTTTGGGTCCCTTGACAGATACTTTGGCTGTTACTGCTTCATCGCCCGATAAGCGGAAGCGAAGCTTTTTTAAGTTGAGCAAAATAGCGATGACGTCCTCCTTAACGCCGGGAATAGTCGAGAACTCATGACTAACTCCCTCGATCTTTACTGATGTAATCGCGGCCCCAGGTAAAGATGAGTAAATAATCCGGCGAAGAGAGTTACCGATCGTGTGGCCGTAGCCAGGGTAAAACCCCTCAATCTCATATATCCCAGTGTTTCCTTTTTCGGAAATTACTTTGGGCTTCGAAGGCAATATTACATTAAAATCTGGCATACTTGTTTTTGTTTTAGGCTATAAAATGCGAGCTAATATAATAACTTAATTTTGCTCTTTAGACAACCCTGTTAAACTCGACTGTAAAACTCTATTACAGCTCCCAGGTTTAATGTTCGTGCCTCATCAACTTCACCGATCTCTTTGACGACCTTGCCCGAGAACGCATCGTTGTCTACATTTACCCAAGTAGGAGCTTGGGACTCCTTAAGTCGCTCGGAGAGATTTACAAAAGCCTTGCTTGTTTTAGACTGATCTCGGAGCGATATAACATCCCCCACTGAAACCGTATACGAAGGTATTGTTACTCGTCTCTCATTAACCATAACGTGCCCATGAGAAACAAGTTGTCTGGCAAAGGGTCTGGTAGTAACAAGGCCCATTTTGTAAACTACGTTGTCTAATCTTGACTCAAGTTGCCTGTAGAGATTTACTCCTGGGGGAATGCGCTTGTCTTTATGGGATTTTTTCACGTAATTCGATAACTGTCTCTCGTTGATACCGTAAGTAAACCTAACTTTTTGTTTTTCAATTAACTGTGTTCCGTACTCTGATCGACCTCCCCTTTTTTTACCACGCACAGGTTTTTTTACCTTGCGCTGTTCTGAAAGAGCAAACTTCGGACTCTGGGTTTTCGAAAAAATCCCAGCGTCGCCTAATCTCCTTGCAATTTTGTATTTTGGTCCAGTTCTCATTATTAAATATTTAAATATTAAACATTTCAGTATTAAACCCTTCTGGGTTTTCTTGGTCTCGGTCCATTAAATGGTACGGGGGTAACATCACGCACCGACGAAAGTGAGATCCCTTTAGCAATAAAAGCTCTAACAGCCGCTTCTCTTCCGGCTCCAACGCCAGAAAGCACTACATCTATATCTTTTATTCCTGTGGCTCCAGCCTTTTCAGCCAAAAGTTCTGCTACTTTGCCAGCTGCAAATGGCGTACCTTTCTTTGCTCCCTTAAAACCAAGGCTACCGCTTGAAGACCACATAACAGAGTTACCTTTTTCGTCGGTCAGATTCAAGTTGGTATTATTGTAGGTCGAAACTATATAAAGAGTACCGTGATCTAACCTCTTCTTGGGAGATTTGGCGAGGCTACGAGAAGCCTTGCTCTTGTCTACACTAGTTCCTTCTTTTTTGACGATTCGTTTCTTGCCCATATTAATTTATCTACTTCTTCTCTGTTTTAGTTTTACCGGAACCCATGGTCTTTCTAACATTACCTTTCACTGTGCGCTGATTTGTTTTTGTTCTTTGACCACGTACAGGAAGACGTCTTGTGTGTCGGGTCCCTCTGTAAGATCCGATATCCTTTAGTCTCTTAATATTTGCACCTACTTCTCGCCTTAGATCTCCTTCTATTTTGAAAGATTCAATTATTTTTCTTATTTTGTTTTCGGTGTTGGCATCTAGCTCTTTAGGACGGACACCGTATTCAATACCAGCCTCTTTCAAAATAGACTGGGCTCGATTTCTGCCAATACCATAAATAGCCGTAAGAGCAATCTCAAGCCTTTTATTTTCTGGAATTGTGATACCGGAAACCCTCATATTTAAATATTTAAATGTTTAAATGTTTTCTTTAACCCTGTCTTTGTTTATGCCTTTTTTTGTCGCAGACAACATACAGTCGGCCTCTTCGCCTAACAATCTTGCACTTAGGGCATCTTTTCTTAACTGCTGCTCTAACTCTCATGTTTATGATCTTCTAACGATTCTGCCCCTTTGCCCGTACTCATCGAGTTCCAACAAAACAGAGTCACCTATCAGTACTCTTATGCGATTCATCCGCATCTTTCCCGATAGGTACGCGAGCCTAGTTTCGCCATTCTCTAGCTCTACTCTAAAAGTTGTATTTGGCAGTGCCTCGATGACTGTACCGGGCACCGGACTTATACTTTTATCGTCTGCCGTCATTGAAGAATCTTCTGGTTTTTTAATATGAGACAAGACGGGTAAGTTGGCCGATTGATTCTAGCAGGAGTCATTAAAGTAGTCAACCACTGGTTAGTTAATGTCTTTAATCGTGATCTTCTCTGTATTGGATGGAAATTTGAGCTTCCAGAATGGGGATATCTTAATCTCGGCATTCTTTATCATTGGGAATTGACTAAAAATAGCTTCGTAGTCTGATTTTTTCTCTCCAGCCAAAGCTACTTTTAGATCGTCCGGGCTGTATTTCCAGATTAGGGTGGCATTCCCATTAACCTTTAGAATTAGTGTCGGAGACTTGCTGGGATCAAATTTTGAGTCTTTGGCAGTAAAAGTTAAACTTTCTATGTTGCTCAAGTATACTTCCTCGTCTTTGTATCCAGAGACTCTAAGTTTAGCTATAGTTTTAGCAAGTTCTGTCTCACCTACTATTACCCCGACCAATGTTCCTTTCTTTCTAAAAATGGCACTGCCACTTCCGCTGTTTTGACCTTGAGCATCGTAGTTGGCCTCTATGTCTCCAATTTCAAACTGTTCGATATTAGGAATAAGCACATAACCACTTGGAGTTTCAGCGGTCAACTTTTCAGTTAACTTTTTTTCAAGCTGACTTTCGAGTTCCCCCTCCGCCTTTTTCTTGTCGGCTTCAGAAACTACCGGAACTTCCCCAGAATAACCACCCTCAATGGTAGTTTTAGCTCGGCCATAGACTTTAGTATAGCTTGGATCTCCCGAGAGCCCTGGAATCGTAAAATCTACAAGTCCAACGTTATAAGAAGCCCCCGGTTCATCGGCTAATACTTCTACTTCTACCGAACCGGGTACAGTTTTGCCGTTCTCCACTTTTGTACCCGGAACAGTTATTGCAACAGGTGTTCTGAAGATTTTGCCGTTAGGAGCCTGAAAACGAGTAGTGGCTCTAAGTTTTATTGATTCAGCCCCATATTCGTTGAAAACCAAAATCTTCCCACTAGCCTTTCTTTCGATGTGTTTTGTGCCAGTAGAAGACAACTCTTGGGACACTTCGTCGCGTATCTCAATTGTTTGGAAGCTTGGGGACACAGCACTATCTCCACTTCTGTAGAAAGTCATTTCGTCATCGAGCTCCACCTCTTCAGACTTAGGAGTTACAACGATTGTCGCTCTAGCAAACGAACCGACAACGAAAAACAATATTATAACTACTGCTATTCCTCCCAAAACCCACCAAAAAAGTTTTCTGTTCTTTCTGGAAGTTTGAGAGCTTCCGATCTCCCCGTATTCATCTGCTCTCTTACGTGATAAAAATTTAGGTCGAGTGGTTTCGTTATCTAAAAGGTCAGAACGCACACTCCCATTATTCTCGGTGACAACGTCACTCATTATTTTTTTCTGGATAGGCATATAGATATATTAGCTAAATAGTTTGTTAATGAAAAGGGTTTCTAGGTGTAAAAACAGGTCTGCAGAGGGAACCTTCTTTAGGGGGTCTTTTTTAAGACCCAGAAGCTCTTCGTCTACGAGGGTCACATTGAAGGGCTTATTACTGCGTATGAACTTAGAAAGCTCGTTGCCGCGAAGTGCTGGAGCGAAAATGTGCTCGATATCAGCAGTACGAGCAATAAGGTAAACGTCTCTTGGTAATAAGTATTCGTAAGACGACTTCTCAAGCGCTTTAAGCAAACTCGATATCCATTCCCTCTTAACGTATTCTACCACCCCTTCTATTTTTTCTTTAGTCTTATCATTCAACTTGCCCTCAAAATACAGGGAGAGTAGCGAAAGTGCCTGCTCTGGGGAACTTGCAGTTTTGTTTGTGAGCCACCTTACTACAAAATTACGACCGAGCGGGAAGGAGGAGATCTCGGCTAGGGCGTTCTTTTCTATAGTTAAGATATCAGTGATTTCACCACTGACGTCTATAAATAAGTACTTCTCTGGCAAAGCTGTTACTTCTGAAATAGAACCTAGAGCAACTGAAGGGAAAGTGTGAAAGTAGACTCTATCGTGACCTATCGCGCTTTTTAGAGTTTCGGTAAATGCTCGCATTACATCTTCTGACCAAAGGCTGATGAAAATGTTTATGCAAATCTCTTCAGCCTCTTTATCAAAAGGAGTTTTGGTTTCGTAGCCGTTGAGGCGCACCGAGGTGGTACTAACCTCAAGAGTAACGGCTTTGCGGCCTAGTTTGAGTTCGTTGTTTGCTAACTCTTCGTTTTTAAAGCGCTCTATATCGTTTTGAACCAAGCGACGAAGTAGGTCGCGAGTAACTTTGACTGGTTTGGGGCTTGTGTAGTTGATAACCCTTGAGTGAGATACAAACCATGGCGAACCTAAAACGCAGTGTATTTCGTCAACATGTTTGCCAGAGTCCTTAATAACTTTGTTTGCCACTCTTTCGGCCGCTCCTAAAGTACTATAAAGAAACCTTCGGTAGTCAACATCTTCCTGTAAAGCTATCTCCTCTCGCAAGGTTACTTTTGCGTTCTGCTTCGGCTCTCCTGGACTGTTGTCAACAATTACTCCACCAACAGACGCACTTGAAATATCGAGCAAGAGGACTCGCGTTGACCTACGGCCAAATATAGAACTGGCAAAACTCATCTTGTAATCTTAACAAAGTAAGTTAATTGTGTATAATCCGAAATGGAAATAGAAATGGAGGTGGTCACATGACCCCAGAGGATCTCTCCAAGAGAATAACAGGATGGAAGAGGCACCGAGATCGTGCCAAAGAGGCGATCAGGATCGAGGCGCGAGACGAGGTGACGAGGCTCAATCAGGCAGGCAGAGAAAAGGAAGCCAACATTCTCCTGGCTACCCTTGGCGAGCTGGAGCCTGACTTCCATCCAACGATCTCGGTTGATCACACGATGGATCAGATCGACGCTGTCTTCGTGGACGGCACGGTGACCGAAGACATTCCCCTCCGCGAACAGCGCATGGGCGACGGGAGCGAACCCTACAACGTCTGTGCACTTCTCTGGAACCACGAAGGAACCAAGATCGTGGGGATCCGCATCTACGGCGTGGCCAAGATGTGGCCAGAGAGCCAGTACCCTACCTTTCCGGAGCCGTCACCGGAGAAGAAGGCCCAGGTTGCGCTTTTCGTCGAGGAGATGTTCGGTACAAAAGACGGCTAGCCGTGCGTACCAGAGTTCACCGCCGCCGCTCCCTTTTCGCCCTCGCGAGACTGGAGCGGCGCTTTGTTTACCCTAAAACGGCTTTTATCCTCCGAACTCCTGCGCTTGAGGCCTCTTCTTTCATGATTTTAAACTTGGCGGCCTTGCCGCCAAGTTGGGCGAGATCGCCTGTATTAGATACGTGTGGACCACCACAGAATTCAATCGAAAATGGTTCCTCCATTTTCGATTGCCCTGCGTAGCCTTGGCGAAGCACGGGCTCTCCTACAAAATACACGCTCACCATATCACCGTACTTAACTCCAAACTCCATCTGTGCACCCAGCTTCTCAGCTTCACCCTTACTCATCTCTTTTCTGACAACTGGCAACTTCTCTTCTATCTTCTTATTCACTAAGTTTTCAACCTGTTTAACCTCTTCTGGAGTCATTTTACGACCGAATGAAAAGTCTATACGTAATCTCTCGCTTGTTATGTTCGAACCTCTTTGTTTAACATCTGACCCAAGAACTTTCTGAAGCGCGGCAAGTAGTAAGTGGTGGGCAGTGTGAAGTCGCACAGTCTCCTCTTTGTGATCAGCAAGCCCCCCAGCAAACTTCTGCGCCGCCCCAGCACGTGAGAGATCTTGATGCTCTTTCATCTTTTTCTGAAACTCACTTTCATCTATAGTCTCTCCCCGTTCGCGTGCAAGCTCCCTGGTCAATTCAAAAGGAAACCCGTAAGAAGTAAAAAGTAAAAAAGCGTCACGCTCTCCGCTTTCAAACTCTTTAATCCCACGATCAAGCGTTTTGCCAAACTTATCGATCTCTTTATTTATCTCACTTTTTATCATACCAACATTCTCAAGTATGTTGGGGTATTGTAGTTGATATTTTTCTACAATTGGATCGACTAGAGAAAGTATCTCTCCTCCTCCCGCCCCCATTTTACTTGAGTGCCAAATCGCACGGCGAATAAGACGACGCAGTATGTAGCCACGATCAGTATTTGAAGGCAAAACTCCGTCATTAATCATAAAAACAGCGGTGCGTACATGATCCGCCACAATTCGTTTCGATTTAATGTCAACATCGGATGTTGACATTTCACTTGGCGGCAAGGTGGCCAAATTATTAATTTTTGCCATAATCGGCTCGAATAAATCAGTATCAAATATATTGTTTTTTTTCTGCAAAACCATGGCAAGCCTCTCAAGGCCGGCACCTGTATCTACGTTTTTCTGATTAAGCTTTCCAACAATTTGCCCGTCTAGTGCCTGATACTCCATGAATACGTCGTTCCAAATCTCTACAATTTGTTGCTCGTCAGTAGCCTTTATAAACTCTTGGTGAGACAAGTTACCCAGGCCTTCTTCTGTAATGTCATAAAACATTTCGGTATCAGGCCCAGTTGGTCCAGACCACCTCCACTCACCTTTTCGCGCTGGCCACCAGTTATCACTAGCACCCAGATAATAAATCCTGTCTTCTGTAATACCAACTGACTTCCAAATATTTACTGACTCTTCGTCCCTAGGAACGTTTTCATCTCCCTCAAACACTGTTACGTATAGTCTCCTTGGATCAAGTCCGAAACCTTCCTCTTTTGAAGTTAAAAGTTCATAGCTCCATTTTATGGCATCTTCTTTAAAATATGCGCCAAGCGACCAGTTGCCCAGCATTTCGAAAAATGTATCGTGAGTGTTATCTCCAACCTCATCGATATCTTGCGTACGTACACATTTCTGAACGTTTACTAACTTATTTCCCATAGGATGCGGCTGGCCTAAAAGATATGGCACAAGCGGTTGCATCCCTGCAGTGGTAAAAAGAACAGAGGGGTCATTTTCAGGCACAAGCGAAGCGCTTGGGATCTCGGCATGCCCACGTTTTTTGAAAAACTCTATGAATCTTTTGCGTATTTCTTTCGACTGCATTGTGGCTAGTATACTACGCAATAATACCCCCACCAAGGCAGACCTCGTTATCGTAAATTACTACTGATTGGCCAGAGTTTAAAATCTGTGGTCTCTCAAACTTGATTGATAAGAAGTCCGACTTCTTATCAATTATGCACTCCTGCAACTCTTGGCGGTAGCGGACACGCGCTTGGTATGTTTTAGAAGAATCTGGTTCGTCGTTAACCCAGTTTACTTTTTCTAAAGTGACAGTTTTTTCTTGGATAACTTCCTCTGGTTTCTTTTTGGAAACAGTAATAGTATTTTTTTCTAAATCTTTGGCGATCACATAACCCATATAATGCTCCCCTATTGTGTAAAAAATAGCGCCAATATGGGTACCAACGACCTTGCCATTTTCATCTAATACATCTCCCCTTTTGGTCTCAATATAGTGTTGCAAGAACTCCTTCATGTCGAGTTTGCCTAAGAAGCATATCCCCTGGCTATCTTTCTTCTCGGCGACCGGAAGCCTGAATTTGGCGGCACGCTTTCTCACCTCACTTTTGTGCAAATTACCTACTGGAAACAAAACATGTGAGAGCTGCTCCTGCTTCAAATTCCACAAAAAATACGACTGATCTTTCTGGCGGTCGGTGCCCGCCAGAAGGTTGTAGGTTACAGGCTTAAGGCTATAGTCAGATCCCCTATCCCCCGAAACCTTATCCCTAACACCTACTCTTGCGTAGTGCCCAGTGGCCACGTAATCAGCGCCTTCTTTCATTGCCCAATCGTAAAAAGCCCCGAATTTAATCTCCTTGTTGCACATCACATCTGGGTTAGGTGTTCTCCCTGCTCGATACTCTTCAATCATATAGTCGGCCACGTCTCGTTTATATTTGTCGGCTAAATCTAGAGTTAGAAAGGGAATATCTAAAGCGGCGCACACGCGCATGGCATCGCGTCTTTCGTCCGGCCATGTACACGGGAGCCAATCGGGGCTCCATACTTTTATGAATACGCCGACAACGTCATATCCATCTTGCTTTAAGAGCGCAGCAGATACAGCCGAATCAACGCCGCCAGATAGCCCCACAAAAACTCTCATTTTATTTCTAATAGTTTTTTGTATAACTCGAATGTAGCCCTGGCATCGCTTAGGGCTGTATGAGCTTTTTCGTTTACGATACCCAACCTTTCACACAAAGCGTGTAAGGAAAAACCGTGCTGAATGGGATCATGCCTGAAAATTGCCCTAGCAAAAGAGTAAGTGTCTATTACTCGTCTGTTTATTGAATGCGATATACCGTGCCTTTCGTAAGAATGAGCCAGCATATCAAGATCATAGTAAACATTGTGGCCGATTATTATCAGGCTGTTTATGGGCTGGCTTTGGGGCACCGGGCCTGGCACGAGATCGGTAATTTTTTGAGAGAACTGCCGGAGCGCGTCTTTTTGACTAAGAGAATCCTGCCAAGCGGCTTCACCGTATCCGTTTATTTTTAGTGCAACAGGATCGGCATAGTTCATCCTCTCCGGTGTCAATTTGCACTCCCACTCTTCTAAAGTTTTAATACCAGCAACTTCACCACCAGTACGAGTCTGCTCAAAGATTACACAACCGATCTCAATAACTTCGTGAGTTTTGGGGGAAAGGCCAGTAGTCTCAACATCTATTACCGCCAATCTTTCGTTTATGGTTCGTATGCTTTTTTCATCTGACATATTTAGCCTTGTTTATTTTGTGTGTCTCAAAGTCTTTTGCGTAGTAAGTGTTCCCCTTTCTGTCAGCCAGATAGTAAAGATAGTCTGTTTCGGTCGGCGCAAGGGCCGCCTTAATGGCTGAAAGCCCAGGGTTTGTGATAGGCCCCGGAGGCAGGCCTTTATACTTATATGTATTGTATGGAGAGTCAAATTTTAGATCTTCTAATGTTAGCTTGTAAGTGTTCTTGCCAAGAAAATAGAGGAAGGTAGCATCTACCTGAAGTGGCATGCCAATCTCGATCCGGTTCCACAAAACCCCCGAGATCTTATATCTGTCCTCCTCTTTGTAAGCTTCTTCTTCGATAATAGAGGCTATGGTTATGATTTCGTGTAAATTGCGGCCATATTTTAGTTCAACCTCTTGTGTTGATGTTGCCAAGGTTTCAATTTTTCGGTTAAAGTTTGACTGCATGGTTTCTATGACAGTCTCTGCGGTCACATTTGGTAAAAAGAAATAAGTGTCTGGGAAAAGATACCCCTCTAGTTCGCGAGACCTTTGAAGAAATACCAGTGGATCAAATTCAGGGAAATATGAACTCAACTGTTTTGCAATCTCAACATTAGATGTTCCTTCGAAAATTGTTACCCTTGTGGGATCAAGACCATGTCGTCCAGTAACTATACGATTCATCACTTCGTAAGTGCTAATAGGATGATCAAAAAAGTAGTCTCCCGCTTGGAGTTTTTTGTCTTTGCGACTTAATATTGTAGCTAATTTAAAAACTGTACCAGAACGCACGATGTTGTTACTCTCTAAAATATTTGAAATCTCCACGATAGGCGCACCACTTTCGATAGAGATTAGTTTACCGACTGGGAAAGGTTCGGGTGGAGTTAAATAAAAAATCTCTACAACCGCCAGTATGGATATTATTAAAAATATCAGCGCTAAAATCGTGTTTTTTATAACTTCTCTTATCATTTCGATTGTCATTCTAGAAGGGAAGATTTGTAGGAGGTTCAGATTTTGATGACTCGATACGCCCGAGCGTAGGCGTAGTAACTACACCACCCGGGAAGTGATATATCGTAGCAAGCTCTTCGGTATTGAGAACAAAACGTGGTTTTGGGTGTGGGTAGTAAAAATATGATCTTAGACGATAAGCCTTGAAGATATTTTTTTTCAAGTCTTGTTCCGAGAAACCAAGGCCAAGTTGCCCGGGAATCTTCTGCCACGGAAGTTCAAAACCTGTGGTATGTTGTTTACCGAATTTGTTTAAATTTTGCGTACCGTACTGGGCAAACACATTACCCATTGCCAGTTGGTTAGAAAGCTTAAAGACCTCTTTCTTAGCAACATAGATTGCGCGAATACCCGTGTCAAAACCTGTTTTGGAAATACTTTTGCCTATCGCCTTGATCACATCGTTGTCAACTTCGGTTCTATCGGGAAATTTAATTTCACCGACCGCAACCTGCCCAGCTGATTTTAATTCCTTCATTAAGTCTTTGCCTTCGTCCTTCCATGTTTTTACTTCCAAACTAAGTCCTTTTGACTTTAAACTACCTTTTGTAGAACGAATCATTATCTGCATGAAGCAGTACTCGCCGGGTCCAAGAGAACCCAAAAACTCAATAGTAGAACCTAAAGGGTCAGTCTTGTACTCTTCTTTTAGAGAGTCTTTGTCTAAACCATAATCAACATAAGTTTTTATCGGATAAGGGTCCGGCTTGTCTAATTTCATTTCCATCCCCCAGAGCTTCCATTCCTTGTTGTCACCACGATAGTCCACCAAAAGCGTGTAATCCGGTACTTCGTATATTTCTATACCAGGGTATTGGGCATAAATTGCCGACTCAATTAAATTTTTAAAAAGCTTTATTGTCCGAATAAAAAAGTGAACCCTCCCCTCGAGTGAAACCACCTCCAAAGAAAACCACGTTCTGACAGTCCCCTCCTTAAAACGGTCATACCAGCTCCCTTCATACCCTTGATTCATCATCTCAAAGATTACCTCCATGGCCTTGGGAGATTTGTTGATCTCCTTGGGCAATCTAATCTCAAGAAGTACCCACTCCTGCTTAGAGATATACGACACGAGCAAATAGTGCCTCCATGTGTACCAGGCAAGCAAAATTAGCGCAATAGGAACCCAGATCACTGCGGAGTGTAGTATAAGCCCAAAGACTGAAGCAAAAATGCCACTGAACATACAGTTTTAATTATATCTCACCAAGTGCGTAGATTCAAAATATTAAACTAGCAAATAGCGCCCCTTAGAGTCTTTCTTAAAGTGAGAGTTGTTTTGTAGATTAACGTAGATAGTGTTGTCTTTAACGTGCCGTTGTTCGCGCACTTTTTTTACAATCTCATCCTTATTTAATGGACCGTGTTGTTTTAGTATCTTTTTGATAACATCTCTGACCACTCCACTGGAATAGCCCCACTCACTAAGTGCATAGAGCCCACGACCTACTAGTACGAATCGGGCATCCTTAATAAGCTCATTGTGGGTTGTAGCTATATG
>Ga0209541_10000666_pt1 | contig 68158 bp, 74 predicted proteins | sample RifCSPlowO2_01_FD_184027 | JGI IMG/M metagenome (GOLD analysis project Ga0209541, IMG submission 184027) | Groundwater microbial communities from Rifle, Colorado - Rifle CSP2_plank lowO2_0.1 (SPAdes) (version 2) | ecosystem: Environmental > Aquatic > Deep subsurface > Groundwater | place...
ATATGCCAATTAAGCCAAGTTACAACAAGAATCATTTTACATAATAGAAGAAGAATTTCATATTTTAGCAAGCTGGCTCACGCCAGCTAATATCCACGCAACGCCAAGGGAGCGCAAAAGATTAAATATCTTGATTGATTGAACACTAAAAATGATAATCAGATCTAAGGAGATTAATTACAAGCTTTGGCATCATGGATTACTTGGCAATAAGTTAAGGTCATGGAATAATTATGAGGAAATTGCGGGTTCTGGCTATAAGGGAACCGTTTCCCTGCGGACTGTTTTGTCCTGGGAAAAAGTTGGCAGATATGATTTGCCAGTGAGTGAAATCCCATCGGTGATAAAAGAGCTTTCTTTTAAAGGAATCAGGAAAGAGGACCTTAAGTTCAATGAAAGTGCTCCAGATGATCATCTTCTTATTCAGGGAGAAATAATTTATCAGCCTGATTCCCGTGTTTATCCTGACAATTATCTCCTATTGTATTCAACAGAAAAAACACAGATGAAATTCGCATTAAAAAATGCTAAGACTGCTTCAGGGCTTAAGGTAAGAATTATGCTTGAACACTTAATGACTGAATCAAGCTGGGAAGATTTATTAGATTTGATGGAAAAATATCCAGAGAGCGTGATTGAATTCAGCACTTATGATATCTGCCTAGGAAATCTTCCTGGAAGAAACACAATCATCTGGGAAGTGAGGGATTATTAAAAATATAAGTCTAGATCTCCTTCATGAAAAAGAGTTAAATTATCCTTAGATCAAGAATCTTTTTAGGTTTGAATCAAGGTCTGTAAAATTATCAGACGCTTCTATTAGTTTCGCAGAAGTCGATTTGCCAAATGCGATAACCTCTACTCTGCATCCCATTGCTCTCCTTAAGTGTTCTACTAACGGAACAAAATCTCCATCTCCGGAAACTATGACAATCGTATCAAGCTTTGGCGCAAGCTCAATCGCATCCATGGCGATTCCAATATCCCAGTCGCCTTTTTTTGCACCACCAACAAAAATCTGAAGGTCCTTTGACTTAATTTCATAGCCAAATCCTCTTAAGGCATTATAGAAATTCTCCTCTTCTTTGATGTCAGCTTTTATCACATAAGCAATTGCTCTAATAAGGCTTCTTCCGCTTACTGCCTCTTGCATTACATGCTTGAAATTCACTTTTGCATTATAAAGTTGCTTTGCTGAATAGTACATATTTTGGACATCAACAAATATTCCTACTCGCTGCTGTCTGTGTATGCTTGTTTCTCCTGTTGATCTATGTGTTCTTATTATCGGCATATTAGCCACCTCGTTTTAATAGTTTATAAATCTTTGTGATAAAATATTATGTATAATTCATTTAATGATTTAAGATTGAAGAATTAGCCAGCTGCTTTTAAGACTATATCATCCACAGTATCTGCTTTATATTTTTGCATTTCCAAAATCATCTCTTCAAATGAGCCTAGCCCTAATTTTCTTAAAATCTCATAAACTTGGTTTCCTGTACTCAAATGGTCACCAGGAATTGCCTCAGTATAAACATCTTGAAATTGTTCTCCTCCACTTGGATTGTTTTGCCTAGCCAATATTGGCATGAATTTTCCAATATTTTTATTTCTAGGATCTAAAATAAAAACGGTCTTAGGATTTTCCGGATTATCATTTATCGGAATATGCCCTAAAGCGTATTTGTCTGCTACAGAAATTCTCACTGCCGGATGCCAAATGCTTTGACCTTTAACAAGCTGTGCCTCTCCTCCATAAATCATGGCATAACTTATGGCAGAATCTAAAGGATTAACAAGATTTGCAGAACCTTCCCTGTTTATATCTAAAACTGGAAAACTCCTATGTGGCCTGTGATATAGCAACAGTGTTCCTGCCGGAGTATCTCTTAATTGTTCTATTAAATCATCTGTTTTTACCATATGAACAAGTAACAACAACTTATATTTAAACCTTGTGTTTAATAGCTACTCATAAGTAGTTACATATAAAAAAGCAAGACCCAATAATTTAGAAAACATAATTATCAAATCTTAACATACTTAGAATTATCAAGAATTCCATTCCTTAACAACTCATCAGCAAGCACATAATCATGGGGCTTTTTATCAACAATTAATATCCTAATGTTAGTAAGCATATCTGGTGTTATCCTTTCTCTTGAATCATCTCTTGTTGTTAAAGCCACATAAAAATCTGCCAATGACAGCAGTCTGGCATATCTGACTATATTTTCAGTTGCTTTTTTGCCCAGATTTGCGAGTGGTCCAGGAATCAAAGCTGGATATCCATTGTCCTGAAAGTGATGGTGCCTTAATAGTATCTGCGCGCTAAACTCATGCACTCCTGAAGCTATATAATAGCCATTTAAAACATGCATCTCCATTTCCTTTGCATCTTCTTCTGAATACTTTCCATTATTAAATAGCTCCTGACGAATTGTCAATTTACCAACATCATGCAGTAATCCAGCAAAGAATAACGGTTTTTGCTGAAAACCAAGATAGTCACTTATATCTTTAGCAATTAAAGCCACATTCAATGAATGGGCGTATGTATATTCATGTTTTAGCTTCAATGCCGAAAGCAGAAATTCAACAGAATTTCGATTGTTTTGCTTAATATGCAGTTGCCTGAAAGCCCTGTCCACACAATCTTCCAATTTTTCGAGATTATAGATTTCTTTGGCTTCCATGCACTAGAAAATGACTAAATCTTTTTAAACTTATTGGAATTACTTAAACCTTACGGCGTTGCGTGGAAACTCATTAATTAATTATGTTCATCCCAGAATTTATATTTCTCAAGTATGCTCTCAACATTTCCTAGATATCTAATCACTTTTTGTTTAGGTCGTAATGGATTTTTTTTATCATCGTATATTCCTTTAACAACGTAATAATATGTTTTGCCTTTAACAATTTTTTTTCTAATATATGCCATCATAAGCTTATTAGGCATATATAGTATATAAATATTTGTATTATAGAGTATAGAAAAAAGCAAATACTAGTTAGGCACATAATATTCTATGCCTAATCTTCCTAACAAAGAATTTAGAGCAATGGTTCCATTGCTCAGAGAAAAAGGGTTCTATGAGCCTGAAGAAAAAAGGCAAATTGAATGGAGTTCTTACACCAAAACAGAAATTGACGCCGCATATGAGACGCTGACCTTCATAAAAGAGTCAGTTGACAAAACAACTTACATGCCAACAAATGGCAAAACTGGAAAACCGCTTACCGATCCCAAAATTCTTGCAAAAGCTGTTCTACTTTGTGAATCGCTAGGATTAACAGAAAGGGCTGCACAAGGCTGGCTCAAAATTCTCAGCCCTTTCTTAGGCATATATGAACAGTTAGATGATCGTACAATTGGCGAAGCTTATGATAAACCTGAAGTACTCTATATTTTGAAACAAATCTTTGAAGAAACAAAAGACTCTAATGGTATCCTATCAGGTGATGGTACTGGACTTGAAACGAGCAGAAAGCAAAATTATGAAACCAACAAGAAATCAGGAGAATACATGACGAGCATTGTGGATTCAAGAGAAATTGTTCAAGCTTTTGACATTAGCGGAGAACAAGAATGCAAAGCGATGCACAAGCTTATCAAAGAAGTTTATGGAGATAGCCTAAGACTGGATGCAGGATTTAATGACCGGGAGTTGGTCAGAAAAATTGCTGAGAGAGGCATAACCCCATTTGTTTTTCCGAGATCAAACAATAACATAAACGGGCAAGCAGCCTGGAAAAATATGTATCTCAACTTATTTTATGATGTTATGTTATGGCTCACAGAATATCACATCAGAAGCCACTCTGAAAGTTTTCACGCCAGTTTTAAAACAAGAAAAGGGATTATCACAAAAAGAAGGCCGATATGCCAATTAAGCCAAGTTACAACAAGAATCATTTTACATAATAGAAGAAGAATTTCATATTTTAGCAAGCTGGCTCACGCCAGCTAATATCCACGCAACGCCCTCCCAACAGAAACATTTTTAAATCTCAAACGCAAATAAGCTAATCATGTATCCAAAGTTGCTCTCATTGCTTATATCTTTTATTCTTATAGCTTCTGTTACAGCCTTGCCTCATACGATTACGGTTAAAGGTGAGCCAAGGACTCCTGACAATAAGATTGACTTGATGTATGAAGCTGGTGTTTTTGGCGAGCAGGGAAAGATGACAGCAGATGTTAATATAGACAACTATAATGGCTTTTTTGAGATCAAGGATTATGCTTTTGATGATGCTGTGATTGTCAACGGAGATTCTATGGTTAATTCTGTAAACATTGGAGTTATGGGTTCATGCTTTTATCATACTTTCAACATAAAATATCAGGATGATCAATATGAAGTATTTGATGCTAACACTCAAAATATGATCACGACATCAAAGAATGATGTGATTGACTTAGGAATTCTCAAAGAAGACAAATCTAATTATATAATGGTTGATTCAGATGTTCCTGTGACATTTGAAGCTTTTGATATGTTTGGCCAGCAGGTTGCGTTAAATGGGGCATATAGGAAAAACACTGGTATGTCTGACAGTTTTGCTTCCAGTTCAACTTACAGGTTGGTCTTGACTAGCGAAAAAGGAAAAACTTGGGAAAAGACAGTAACTACAGGAGCTTATTGCGAAAGCACAAGGCTTATCAAAAGGAAAAACTTGTTTATTGAAGAGCATTTCCAAGACAATTCATTTCCTAAGATTGGCTTATTCCAGAATATAGTTTTGTTCTTTAAGAGCTTGTTTAGCTGAACACCAAAATTGAATGATTTAAATATGCTTGATTATCTTAACCAATCCATGATTAGCATGCACTTCAACAATATCTCCATCTTTGAGCACTTTTGTGGCGATTTCTGTGCCAACTATGCATGGTTTTTTCATTTCCCTTGCGACAATTGCCGCATGGCACAATAGGCCTCCTTCATCAGTTACGATAGCTACTGCCCGGGACATCAATGGAATAAAATCCAGGTTTGTCATTGATGTGACCAGCACATCGCCGGGTTCAAGCTTTGAAGCTTCCTTTCCAACATTAAAGATGATCTTGACTTTTCCACTCACTTTTCCAGGGCTTGCGGCAATTCCTCTGAACTCTTGTAAACTTATATTTGGTTCCAGGGTTGCTAGCAAATCATTGACTTCAGAATCCTTAAATTCGCTGCAGAATTTTTTATCTATAAATGTCAGAGCAGATAGCTTTCTTCGATTTTTAGTATCTGCAATTGGTTTTCCTCCATTTAAATAAATCCTAATTTCCTCTCTGGTTAAAAAAAGGACATCAGTCATACTCATAGTCATTCTACGTGCAATTTCTAAGTATAAATGTCTAGCATGGTAATAACATTCTCTTCTGATATCATTTCGATAATCTCGATAATATGCAATCATATGGAAAACCTCTGCCAATTTAGCCAGTTTATCGTCTGCTTTGAGATATTCAGCAACTGTTTTGTATCGCTTTGAGGTATCCTGGAACTGTGCATTGATTCTTCCCATTTCTTTGCCTGGATCCAGGTCATTATTATTAACAATTTTATAAACCTCATTTTGGAAGTGATCATAACCTAATGGTTCTTCATCAAAATTCATGATATTGAAAAAAGCATATTTGTTCTTTAGATCATTAATCCTAGACTCCTCATCTTTGATTTTTCCCGCCCTAATAGCTTGAGCAAGCTTGAGTATATCTAATAATTGTAGAAATAAGGCAGATTTTTTATCAGGAGAATAGATTATTTTAAGGTATTCATCAAACCTTTCCTCCTGTTTTTGATTTCTTAAAAAAATCTTGAGATCAGATTCAAACTTCTGGGATAAATTTTCATCCAATATGAATATAATCCAGGTAAAATTGGTAAAATAGTCCTCTTTATTTAGGAATTCCTGATATTTTTTTAAAAGCTGTTGGTTGTTGTACTCTTTTAGGTTGCTTTTTTCAAGGCTTTTGCAGTATTTCAAGAAATCTGAAAAAGTGGCCGTTGCTTTTTTTTCATAAAAATATCTGAAGGATTTAATGTGAATCAGGTCAAGTAATCCCTGCAGGCATTCATTCAGCTGCTTCTTGTTCAAATAACCATGACCAATCTCATTTTTTATCAGGAATAATAAATCTGGAAAATCAACGCTAAATATTTCTTTAAAGTGCTCCGTACACCTGCACCAGTGCTCAATGAGCCTATAAGTTAGTCTCCTGGAGCCCCACTTCTTCCATTCGGTTTTTTTTATTTTTGCAACACCGATACTTGTCATAGTTATTGAATATTAAGGTGATTATATAAAATTTGCTAAACATTGATTGCGAAATTAGTTTATGCCGCGTATGGTTTGGTTTGCCAGCTACAATCAGTTAAATATATGATAGTCTAAACACCATTAAAATAATAAAGAACAATAAGAAGAATCCCTAGAAAGAACATCCTTTTTTCTTGATGTGTATTATCCAAGCCTGCTTAAACAGTAACATAGCTGATTTTTTCAGTTTCAAAATTTTTTAAGTCTATAAAATTCACACAGTATTTTCCATATGTATTTATTCCTTTGGCAAAAAGTTTATCTTGATCGTCTTTCCAAATGTGAAGTATCTGAATTCTTTAATCATTCCTGGAAATGTGTTATTAAGGTTATCAAGAAGGGTATGAAATTCTGAAACAGAAGTTACAAGGACTTCAAAATCTATAAAAGTCACTTCAGTATGGTCTACAATATAATAACATTGTTGCAATGAAGAGATGAATGTCTTTATTTTTATTATGTCCTTTTTGTTTGTGTATGAGACATAAGCAAATATTTTGTAGTGGATAAGTCCTAATAAGGAATTATCTGTCTTGGTTCTTGTGGTCAGCAGTATCTTGTTTTTTATCAGTCTCTTTATTCTGTAGGATACTATCTTATAATGGGAATAGATGTTTTTTGCTATCTGTGTACTTGGAAGGCGTGCATTTTCATTGAGCTCTAAGAGTATGTCTTTATCTAGTTTGTCAATGTCATCAGAGTCTGATGTTTCCTTCATTGTTGCGATCAGATGATGGTCTTTGTTTGGCAGATTGATAGAATATTGTTCCAATTGCAGGACTTGGCTTGGATGTAATTTTTGGATATTATTGTTGAAAATTACTACAAAATCTAGGAGTCTCTCTTTGAATGAAGTAGCTGTCTTTGTCCAAAATGCCAGTCCCAGGTCATAGTCTCCTTTGAACCAGACAGCCCAATTGACTGAGTCAGTTTTTCTTATGTACTCTTCTATTAGTTGCTTTATGCCATCATCAAGATACTGAAGTTTAATAAAGACTCGGTTGTAAGAGTATCCAAGTTTCAGAAAATCAACAACAGGATAATATCCTTGGATTATTCCTTTTTTTGACAATTGTGAAATCCTGTATTCAATCCCTTTCTTGCTCAGCCGTACTTTTTTGCTTAGGCTGCTGTTTGTTTGGCGTGCATCAGAGTCAAGTTCATTTAGCAGTTTTATATTCTTTATATCAATTATTGCCATTATTATATCACAAATTGATATTTAGCTATATTAATTTATCTATTTATGCTAAAAATTGATATAAATTTTATTATAATAGATAGTATTCTGCTAGTTTATGCAGTCAGAAAATAGTTTAGAGGACATTGTAAAATCAGAAAGTAAGGTTAAGTCTGGGATAGTGAATTCCCTTACAGGTGTGGTATTTTATACTCCTGTCATGTTTGCTTATGAGACGTTTATTAGGGGTTACCCTATTGATGAATCACTTGAAATCAGGACAAAAGCAGCACTATTAGGTATGGTTCTTTATGGTGTTTATGGTCCATTTAGGAATCTTGTTTCATATCTCACTAATACAACAAAGCTAAGTAGCGAGAAAAAAAAGACTACAGTTGAGACTGCTAGTTCATATGTATTCAATGCGGCAGTGTATGCTGGTCTATTGATTCAGAATGGCTCAAAGCCGCTTGATGCGATCGGAACCGCTTTACTGGGTACTATATTTGTGGGAATAACTGGCAGGCCTTATGGTCAGGTATTGGATAAAGTAAGAAAAAGGTTTCATCTGCCCAGTGTTTATGAATAACCATAAAAGATAAGATTTAAATCTGTTAACTTAGAATCCTAATTCCTTTCTAGTGAACTTCTTGTCATTAGAAATATTTTTCTCAAATTCAAGTAATCTCAAATATAGTTTGCTGTTTCTGAACATTTCCAGCTCCCTTTGCATTTTCTGAAATTCAATTTTTGGTATAATGACAGTTTCCATATTATAAGGGGTATATAGCAGTAATTTATATATTTTTCCCTTAAAACAATAAAGCGGTACAAAACAATCTTCACTATAAGCAATCAATAAATTTATTAACAAGCAGCATAATAAAGTAAAGATGAATAAAATAACAGTCATTCTCGTAATTATTTCCTTGCTTCTGATTACATCCTGCAATGATCAAGCTCCTAAGTTAGACCTGTCCAATTGCGCCCAATATTATGATGGATGCAATTCATGTGCAGTTGAGGATGGAAAACCGACTGTTTGCACAGAGATGTTTTGTGAAGAATATGGCGAGCCAAAGTGTATTGAATATAAATAAAGAAGTTATCAAAACCTCAATTCAAACCACTCAACCTTTTTCTCTTTTACCAAATCCCGAACATGCTTCTGTTTCTTGTTAAGTTGCGATGTCCCTGTCTTTATCTCAATAAACTTTATCGAATCCTCATCAAAGCTTATCCCATCTATTGGCATTCCGATGAAAGTAAAGTTTTCTTTCTTTGAAATTTTCTCAAATTCAGTCATGAACGGAACAAACTGCTCCCAGCTCTGCCCATGAGTCACAACCTTGCTCCTGAAATCAAACCTCAATTTATCTATTTCCTTATTGAGATTTTTTATTTTAGGTTGCAAAAAAGCAAAATATGCAATTATCATCAAAACTATCCCAATTAAGATTCCAATGATTAATTCAGCTGCCATAAACCGCATACAAACTTTCCGTCTATAAAAACCTATTGATTTCATGAGCATCCGAAAACTTTTCGGCAGTCAAATCAATAGTTTTTTAAACAAGGCCTGCATTTTTATTTTCTCCAATGGAAAATACAGCTTGATTTTCCGTATACAAAATGGCAGAACTTATAATAACTGAAAAACCGCAGGCAGCAAAAAAGATAGCTGAAGCTCTGGCTGATGGAAAAGCTGTTAAAAAATCTGAAAAAGGCGTTCCATATTATTTAGTTACCCATGGTAAAAAAGACATAATCGTAGGCTGTGCTGTTGGCCACCTTTACACATTAGTTGAAAAAAACAAGGCAGGCTGGAAATATCCTGTTTTTGATGTTGAATGGGTTGATTCTGGCTCAGAAAGGAAAGAATCTTCTTTCACAAAAAAGTATCTTTCTGCATTAAAAAAGCTTTCAAAGCAGGCTAATGAATTCACTGTTGCGACTGATCTAGATACTGAGGGTGAGGTTATTGGCCTAAATATTCTAAGATTTGCCTGCAAACAAAAAGATGCAAATAGGATGAAATTCTCGACATTGACAAAAGATGATTTGGTAAAAGCCTACGAAAACAAATCTCCAACAATTGACTGGGGCCTAGCAAACGCTGGCGAAACAAGGCATATCCTTGATTGGATCTATGGCATTAACACTTCAAGAGCATTGACCACTTCTATAAAAACCGCAGGCTTGTTCAAGATTATGTCTACTGGAAGGGTGCAAGGCCCTGCATTGAAAATTATTGTTGATAGGGAAAAAGAAATTCTTGCATTTAAGCCAGTTCCTTTCTGGCAGATCTCACTTAATGGAGACATAAAGTCTCAGCTTATAGAAGCCTGGCATGAAAAAGACAAGTTCAGGGATAAAAAAGAGGCTGATTCAATTTTTGTCAAGGTCAAGAATGAGAAAAAAGGATTGATAGACAGTGTTAAAAAAAAGGAATTCGACCAGAGCCCTCCGATACCTTTTGATTTGACTTCATTGCAGATAGAAGCGTATAGGTGCCTAAGGATACAGCCAAAAAACACATTGAGCCTTGCTCAGGATCTTTACACTGCCGGATTTATCTCTTATCCTAGGACTTCATCCCAGCAATTGCCTAAGGAGATCGGCTATAATAAGATACTTTCTGCTTTAGGAAAAAATGAACATTACACTTCTTTAATCAAAAACCTCCTTTCAAAAAAAGATCTGCAGCCAAATAATGGCAAAAAGACAGATCCTGCTCATCCAGCTATTTATCCAACAGGAATTTTGCCTACAGGCTTGAAAAATGAGCAGCAAAGATTGTATGATCTGATAGCAAGAAGATTTATGGCAACATTTGCAGAGCCTGCCTTGAGAGAGACAATGACTATAAAGATTGATGTTAAATCAGAGTTTTTCATAACTAAAGGCACAAGGACTAAAATAAAAGGTTGGCATGTTTATTATGAGCCTTATCTTAATCTGGAAGAACAGGAACTTCCAAAAGTTGAAAAAAATGACCAATTAGGCATAAAAAAGATCACTTTGTTTGATAAAGAGACTCAGCCTCCAAAAAGATACACTCAAGCTTCAATAATTAAGGAGCTTGAAAAAAAGAATCTTGGCACTAAGGCAACAAGAGCTCAAATTGTTGATACTCTTTTCCAAAGAGGTTATGTCAGCGGCCTTCAGATAAAGCCTTCAGAATTAGGCATTAAGACAACTGAAACTTTAGAAAAGCATGTTCCAAGGATTGTTGATGAAGAATTGACAAGCCATTTTGAGACAGAGATGGATGAGATTAGGGAAAATAATAAAAAAGGGCATGAAGTTATTGATGAAGCAAAAGTTATTCTTGGTGACATTCTAAAAAAGTTCAAGGATGATGAAAAAGAGATCGGGAAAGAGCTTGCTGATGCAACAAAAGAGACTCGGGAAAGAGAAGGTACTGTTGGCAAATGCCCTAATTGCACTGATGGCACATTGATGGTAAAAAGGGGAAAATTTGGTATGTTTGCTGCCTGCAATAAATATCCTGACTGTAAGACTACATTCAGCTTGCCTAGCGGTGCGCTAGTTAAAGTCTCAGAAAAAGTCTGCGAGCAATGCAAGCATCCTATGATAATGGTCATCAGAAAGGCAAAAAGGCCTCAGGAGCTCTGCATTAATAATGAATGCCCATCTAAAAAGCTGGACATGACAAAAAAAGAGCGTAAGGCTATGGAAAAAGAGAAATGCCCGACATGCAAGGAAGGAAATCTTGTTCTGAGAAAGAGCATCTACGGCGAATTCTACGGCTGCAGCAGATATCCCAAATGCAGGTTCACTAAGCGCATTGCAAAAGAAAAGGAGATTAAGGAAGAAGCTGACAAGCCAGAAGAATAAGTTCTTTACAGTTATTTTATTAGGATTGGTTTCTAATTATTTGCGATTTTATTTGATTATTTGCTCTAACATAAATCTTGTATGATAATCATAATTATGTTCAGGATCATTTCTTAGCCGTTCTGTAGCTCCAAATCAACAGAAACCTTTAAATATCGTTAATCTTACATAGGCAGAATAATATAGAAAATATAGATATTTACTCTAACCAGAAGCATGAGATCCCTTTTTCAATCAATAATCTTGGGATAACTTTAAGCGGTATGAGCGCAAGAGCTTATTCATCAGATAAAAAGATACAAGCAATTATTGTTCCTGAAGAATTTGAAAGCCTGCATAGTAATGAACAAAAAGATGCAAAATTGATAATAACAACTAGGGATATTTTGAACGGAACCACATCTCTCAGGATTAGAGTTTCATCTTCATTGCCAACTTATTCATACGAGAAAAAGATAATTCTTAACTTGAAATCTGAAAAAAAGCCAATGTTTGAGCAAGCTATAAATACAATTACTAAAAGCATTGAAATTATAGGTGAAAAAATAAATGAAAATATTAGTGTAGTTATCTTGTCTATCGTAATAATTACCTTGCTGATTATTGGTTTATTAGCCTGGAAAACGCCAAAAAAAGTTAAAAGCAAGAAGTGAATTAGTCTAATCCTGTCAAACATTCATTGGGCTGCGTTTAAAATCTAAAGATATTTAACCCAAAGCAGCCGTTAGGCTGCTATTGGGGGTGGAGGTACGAACTCCACCATGAAAAACGAAGAAAGACTAATTAATAAAATTAAGCGAATTTTGAGAATAATTGGGTGTCCAAGATGGCTGCATCATTTTGGGCCAAAAAAGTACTTGTTTGCCGACCACATTTTGGCACTGCTTGTCAAACAAGAATGTAGACTTGGATATCGACGAATTTCCAATATTTTACGGGCTCTTGGAATAAAATGTCCTTGTTATTCTGCGTTGTGGCACTGTATGAACAAAATCAAGTTCAATTTGTGGCCAAAAATTTTAAACGCAACAAGAGATCTTAAGAGTTACATTGTAGCTCTGGACGGGACTGGAATGTCCCGACCACTGCCAAGCCCTTATTATTATCGTCGAATAGATAAACCGTATCCTGTTGAGATCCCACTCAAATTATCAATTGCTGTTGACACAAAAACCAAAAAGATTTTGGCTCTCCGACTTAGAGCAAAAAGAGCTCATGACATCAAAGATGCTAATTATCTTGTAAGGAGACTACCAAAAACAGAATGGGTTGTTGCAGATAAAGGATATGATGCTGACTCACTACACACCTTTTGCAAATCAAAAAAAATTAAATGCTGCATAGCCATAAGAGACTATGGCAAATCAAAAAACAAAAGACACACTTTAAGACGAGAAAACCAAAGCAATATGCATCACAAAAGATATCATAGAAGAGAAATAGTTGAATCAGTATTTAAAGCAATGAAAACCAAATACGGACCTAGTTTGAACTCCATCAAGATTTCTGCCCAAAGGGCAGAAATATATTGCCGGGCAATAGCCCACAACCTATTTTCTTATTTTCCACGACTTTTTAAACGCAGCCGTTGTCCTGTTCAGGAATATTTATAAGTTACATTGTCACTTCCAGGCATATGGTATCAGATATTTGGGTCAATTTGTTCATGAACTTGATAGATGCAGCATTAGTAGAAAGGAGGTATAGATCTGCTGTTAGAAAACTTGAACAAGACCAAGAAAATGTGATCAAAAGGTATTTTATCGATATTTCCTGCCCATCAGATGCAGATTATCCAGAAGGTTATAATGGATTGGAATTGGTTGCGGTCCAAAGCAGGTTTAGGAAATTAGTATCTGAAAACCCAATTGATTATGTAAAAAGGATTATTAGAAGAGGGACTTTTAGAATAGAAAATGGATTGTTTACAGTAAGCAGAGGTAATCTTCAGCTTGATTTTGAGCTTTTATATGAGGATGTCAAAAACCATGAAGAGTTGAGGACCTATTTTGACACGAAAGAAAATTCCAGATTTGATAAAGTTGAGGGATTAATTTCGTTTGAAGACCACAATGTAAGTCTGTTATATTCAAAGTGGCAGACTAAACCCGGATTTCAGATTAATGATACTAAACTGGAAAAAAGATTGATTAAATTTTTTCAGGTGCATTGACTTTCTACTTGCTATCATAAATGTGGTTTATCATATAGTATTGATTGTCAAAAGTTGATTAAGCCAGATTGATTTGATTAGAGTCAAAATATACATAGGAGCAGTTTCAAATTAATTTCATACAATAGGATCTATTTCAATAGAGTCTATATATAATGCTTATTTTTACAGCTTATCATGCTTTTATCCGATACACATTTGGTGTAAGCTTTCCTAGCTTCATCGGATCATTCGAAACAAACTGATAAAAATCAGGGATATAGGTTTGTGCATGCCTTTGCATTGCCTGTCCTATAACTTCATAGCTTGCATTAAGTGCAGATATTGATTCCCAAAGCAAGGCAACAGCTAATACATTCTGTTGTTTATCTGTTCCTAGAACTTCAACAGGTCTTCCAGTCACATTCTGAAATGTTCGTTGTGCAATACCTGCCTGAAAAACCACGATTTTTTCAAGAATTGAGTCAACAATCTCTTTTCTTGAAGTTAAGTCCTCGCTTTGTATAGCGGTTTGAAGAAACCTGTATTCAGCTGATTCTGAGAGCTCCTTAAAAAAATCCTTGATTCGGGCCATTCTCATTGGCAATGTAACATTATTTATAAAGGTTGAGTTTTGGATTAAAGGGAAAATTGTGCCCTATATGGTGAGAGACGCTATAAATAATCATCCAATATCCATTTCCACAACTTCCCTACATTTCTTCACAGCAAGACAATTTGAAAAGCAAGATTCTTGCTCAGCAGTCAAGAAATCTGAATCTGGAATATTGCAAGAAGTGTCACAGTCACCCATCTGAGTATCAGTACAGTCAACCCATGATCCTGTGTTAGTAACCTTGATTTCTGGATCTGCAATTACTCCTTCTCCAAACACTCTTAAGGCGTTTTTGTATCCGACAGCTTCCTGATGTTCTTCATCAAATCCAGCAATCACGAATCGCGAGATTTTGATTGCCCTGTCAAACACTTTGGGATCAAATGCGTATTCTGGTCCTATCTCTGTTCCCCACATCACCTTGTCTGGAACTGCATCCACCAAAGGCTTGTATGCTTCAATACCGTCATTAATGATTGAATTTTCCTTGCTGTCAACTGCAGAAACAAATTTGCTAATAGAAGATTCCTTGTCCGCACTGTCATACTTGTAAATTATATCATCCCCATTTACAAATAATATGTGGGCAGCATCTATGCTATAATAGAGGTTGTCATGTTCTTTTAGCATCTTGATCAATGTCGATTTGCTTTTGTCCAAATCTTCTCTGTACATATGAATAAGAAAAATTGTATCGGGGTATGTTTCAATGATTTTCTCAACATCGCCTATTTTGTTTGCGACCGGATGGAACATGAAATGCAAATTGTTTTGCTGTGCAAGATCAATAAGCTGCACAACCTTAGGATCATAGTGCTTAACACTCCATTCCTGAGTCTCAACTTCTCCAAATCCTCTTATAAATCCTTTTCCGGCAATTTTTTCAGATGCAGATAATGTATTGGTGTACATTCCGGTTAATTGTTCTCCAAGATATTGCTCTACTTCATCCCCACCGATTCCAGGATTAAAAAAAGGGATTATACGATAAGGATGTTTTTGCGCAGCAGCGATGACTTCTCCAAGCCCCTGGTTGCTGACAAGAAGTTCGGAAGTTGGCTCGCCAGATATGCCAAACATGCCAATGAAAAAATTTATGCCGTTTCGATCAAGATTTTCAAAATATGAATCCATTGATGCAGCTCCCACCTGCTCTGATGTCCCATATAAATGGCCGTTATAAGCTCCTGGATAAGTAAGCTCAGGATCAAATATTTCAAACTTTTCCTTGTTTTCCACGGATTCATCAGCAACAATCAAATCTTCGCTTTTAGCATCTTTTACTTCCTGCGCTGGTTGTAGCTCATCAGCCGGTTCTTGCACAGCTGCTAGAGGTGCATCTTCAGCTATTGGCGGAATATATTGCAAAGCAGCTTCTTGTTCAGTACAGCCACTGATTATAATAACTAAAAGGATAATACCGATTGCAGTCACGATTTTTTTTCTCATTTTACCATCTCCAACTTAACCACTATCTATTTTATTTGATCTAATGTTGTATAAAAAATCCCGTTTTTCCAGATACCATAATACAAATGCCAAGACATCCCGATTTTTATCAGAGTAGGATCCCCTGGTGGATTTGAAGGATACAAATAGTTTTGTGGATTTGGGGGTTTAATTATAATAACTGGCTCAGCAAATTTCCCATTCTCAAATGTAGAATAGTAGATACCTTTATAGCCCCAGAAATAAAGCCGTATAGTGCCATCATCCCAATGAACAAGGTCTGGCCCATCAGCAAAACCTTCCAAAACAGGATTCCTGGCATCTAATGCAATGCCTTTCTTATTCCATGAGAGGCCATCAATTGAAGTTGCCCACACTAAAACCCTCATGTCATTATTAGGAACTTTGGCTCCGTTTACATCATACTTTTTGTTTATTCTGCCAGAATATACCATCAGATAAGTGTTGTCATCAAGCAGAAGTGTGGTCGGTGCCACCACAGCCTCAAATTGAAGGCCGAATGGATTAGCTGAATCGATGCGGATCCCAGGTTCATCTGTCCATTTAAGCCCATCATTAGATTTGGCGCTTTTTATGAGTGATTGCTGCTGGAAATACATCCTCCATTTCCCATCATGTGTTCTTACAATGTCAGGAAAAACACTCTGTGTTTTTCTTGTTCCAGTATCCTGCTTCCACATTTTTCCATCACTGGAAGTTGCAGAGTACACTTCAAGATTATTGCCAGGTACTTCAGGCTCAATTCCGTAATATATTCTGTATGTGCCATCGCTTAGCTTAACTATGTCAGCGTCAGCAAAATTGCCCGGAATGACCAATTTGCCAGATTCCCATTGCTCACTTGTCTCTTGGGAATCCTCTTCCTCGTCTGCATTAGAATCATCTAGCGGATCAGCAGTTTCCGGTTCAGCAGGAATATTCTGTTCCTTAACCTCTCCAGTTGCCTTGTCCTGAGCATCAAACTGCTCAACATCATCCTGAATAATGTTAGATTCATCAGATTCAGTTGCACAGCCAGACATAACAATAGCTATAGATAATATAAAGAAGAAAGCCTCTTTTCTCATAATCATTACAATCTGGCCAAGTTATATTTAAATTTATTGTATGATGCGCAATAAAAGATTAAATAGGGTAATAGATCTATCAGAGCAAAAAAATTGGATGATACCATAATTTGGCAATTAAATTAATAAATCCTAATTATTTGCTTAAAAAACATATAAATTTGATAGATGGGTAATTAATACAGAACAAATATATACATCTTAATTATAGTATAGATAAACGGATTAAAATGGCAATAGCAAAATATGAGAATATAGCAAATTTATTACTTGCATTATCTGTTTTATTCTTACTAATTGGACAATTTTGTTATTTCAAAGTTGAATCAACACATCAGCAATTAATAGACAAAATGATGGTTGCAATTGATACAGAAGTTAAAGTAATTGATATTAGAGAAACTATGAATGAAGCATTATTAAGATATTTGATTGCAACTGACTCATCAATGATATCAAGAATAGAAAAACTAAATAGTTCAAATTTAGGGGAAAGGTTTGAATCAGACAAATTAAGAGAATATTTCAATTCTAACAATAATTTATTAAATTATCTTAACCAAGAAATATCTTTAAATGATATAAGGCCTGAATGGGAAGATAGAACTTGGGAAAGTTTAATTTCTACTATGAAACTGGAAAAAAATAAAGTATCAGCCTGGCAAATCGGGGGATATCTTTTTAATTCAATTGGTTTCTTCTTCTTGATAGGAGGGATATTTTTCCATTGGAAAATTCGGTAAACTGTGGTTGACAAATCAGGTAATGTCAAGTTGTGTGTGTTTGGTTCCAATGGTGGAACCATAAGCTGAAGAAGGCTTTGGCGCCTTCGAGGCTTTGAAATGTTGAGAACCATTTGATTCTTCGTTTGATTTCGCGGTTTAATCTTTCAATAAACCAATTTTGTCCAACACCACTATCAACAACATGCCTTTTTTTGTGTTCACGATAATTCCATTTCATAACTTTATAAATTGCTTTCTTGTAAGCATAAAGTCCGTCAGTAATTATTCTTTTAGGAACAATTGTTGCTACGTGTAACGCGTCACCCAAAACTTTTTTTGCGTCACTAAAAAACCTTTTTTTACTGATACGCCATGCCAAAACTCGTTTTGTTTTTCTGCATCGAACAATCCACAACCAAAAACCTTTACCTTTAATTTTTATGTATGTTTCATCAACATGCCAAGTCGTTGCCACATCTAATGTTCGTCGAGATATCTTCTTTTTTGATTTTAAAACCCATTGTCTGACACCTTCATAAGAAATTTTTATGCCGAAAACTTTTGACACAAGTTTTGCTATTCCTCGCAAACTTCCCACAATTCCTGTTGAAGTGTAAACTTCAACGGCAAAAGTTATGACATCACTAAAAGTGTTATATCTTGGCAAATCACTTGTCCACACAAAACGATAATTACATCGTCGACATCTGTATCGTTGAATGCCTTTAATATTTTTGCCATCACGATAAAAATTTTTTTCACCACACTTTTTGCACCATGGCAAAAGCGAACCTTTTTTATAGCTAAAGCTACTTAAATCTGTTTGTAACATTTTTTTTTGGTCTCCGAACGGCAGAATTAGCTGCTGTGCATGTTAGCTGCCGTTCAAATCTTCTAAAGAACTTTAGAGAATATATGGTTTCCCACTTAAGTTGACATTACCGACAAATCATTAACTTTATAAACCATCACCAATTCACTTCTTTTGCGCTAACAATAATTTAAGTCTTAGCGCATCTAATGCCGTAAGGCATGAAACAAGGTGTAAAATGGTCGGAATATATGATGTTGAGCCTTCAATGCTTATTGAAAAGGCAGCTGAAGATCTGAAAAAAGTTAAGGAAGTAGAGCCTCCTATATGGTCAAACTTTGTTAAGACAGGCCATTTCAAGGACAGGCCTCCAGCAAGAGCAGATTGGTGGTATGTTAGGGCAGCAGCAATATTGCGTTCTATCTATAGGTTAGGGCCTATAGGTACTCAGAAATTAAGGACAAAATACGGCGGCAAGAAAAATCGCGGTTTCAAGACAGAGCATTCTTATCAGGCATCAGGCGCAATCATCAGAAAGATCCTTCAACAGTTGGAAAAAGCTGGATTGATTGCAAAGGCAGAGAAAGGCGATCATAAAGGAAGGATCTTGACTCCAAAAGGAGTGTCATTCTTGAATGCTGCAGCTAAAGCAGTCTCAAAAACTGAAAAGCCAAAAAAGAAACTGGCAGAAAAACCAGTTCATGAGAAATCTGCATCATCAGATAAGCCAGCTCATGAAAAACCAAAAGAAACACATGAAAAGCCTGTTCACGAAAAACCTAAAGATGCACATCATGCTCAAAAACAGGAAAAACCTGCACAATCAGAAAAGCCTGTTCAGGATAAGCCTAAAGAATCTCATCAAGTTAAACCAGCTCACCAGGAGAAGCAAAAAGAAGAGCATCATAAGCAGGAAAAAACTGAGCCTAAAGATGAAGCAGATGAGGAATAATTAATATGGCACGATTCAAACATCCTTCAAGAAAGAAAAGGTTGATTAAGCTTAACAAGCAGACTAGATGGGCTCCTTTCTGGACAGTCCCTAAGAAATTTGGCAAAGGCAGGAGAGTTCATCCAGGAAGGATTACAGTTGTCAAAAGAAATTGGAGAAGAATTAAAACTAAAGCATAATGGCAAAAAAAGACGAATCCAAAATTGTACTTGAAAGGACTTATAATGTTCCTCTTAGAAGGACTTGGCTTTACACTCCTATGTATAGGAGGGCTAAAAGGGCAGTCAATGCATTGAAAGAATTCATGATGCAGCATATGAAGGCAGATAGGGATAACATCAGGATTGGAAAATATGCAAATCTTGATATCTGGAAAAACGGCATGCAAAATCCGCCTCATCACATAAAAGTAGATGCAAAGAAAGATGATAAAGGAATTGTTACAGTTGAGCTTGTCGGCGCTCCAAAAGAAGCTAAAAAACCTTCATCCAAAAAGAAAGTTGTTCAGAAAGAGATTTCAGTAGAGCATGATCACAAAGAAATTGATGAGAAAGTTCAAGAAAAAAGTGATGCCGCTTCAAAGCCCAAGAAGCAAATGAAGAAGGCTTGAGAATACATTTTTATAATAAAGGATTATTCTTATTTATATGGAAAACAAATTGCCATTTGAAAATGCCAATAGGCAGATCATAGTTAAGAAAAATGCTAAGACTTCTGAAAGCTATGGCAAAGACCCTTATTTAAGATCTGTTGAAGAGCTTATCGACTATGGAATCATTAATGTTAACAAGCCAAAAGGGCCGACATCACACCAGACTTCTGCTTATCTTCAGGAAATTTTAGGCATCAATAAAAGCGGCCACTCTGGAACATTGGATCCGAATGTTACAGGAGTCCTGCCTATTGCAACAGCAAGAGCCACAAGAATTGTTCAAGGCTTGCTTATCGCAGGAAAGGAATATGTTGGAATAATGCATATGCATAAAAATCTTAGCGATGCAGAACTAAAAAAAGGTATTGATGCTTTTAAGGGAAGGATCAAGCAGCTTCCTCCAATTAAATCAAATGTTAAGAGAGCCTGGCGATTTAGGACAATATATTATTTTGAAGTTCTTGACAGGGAAGAAAAGGAAGTTCTTTTCAAGGTTGGCTGCCAGGCAGGAACCTATATCAGGAAACTAATCCATGATTTTGGCCAGAAGATGAATATTGGTGCAAACATGACGCAGTTGATAAGGACTAAAGCTGGTCCATTTAAGATCGATGATTCCTTCACTCTTCATGATGTTGCAGACGCTTTGCATATCTACAAGACAGAGAATAATGATAAGTTTATAAGAAAAGTTGTAAGGCCTATTGAAGAGGCTGTTTCTCATCTCCCAAAAGTCTGGGTTCTTGATTCAACTGTTGATTCTATCTGCCATGGCTCTGCACTTGCTATGCCAGGCATTGCTAAACTTAACAGCAGGATAGAAAAAGAAGAAATTGTTGCTGTTATGACATTAAAAGATGAGTTGGTTGCACTTGGAGATGCAAGCATGACTACAAAAGAGATGGTAGCTAATGAAAAAGGTATTGCTGTAAGGATAACAAAAGTGTTCATGCTTCCAGGCACATATCCGAAGATTGCTTGATAAACAGATATAAAAATAATTTCAAGAAAAATGGTTTTGATGCAATTCAGGCAGTTATTGACTAATTATGTTATCGGCTTAAGTTCACAATTATTCTTTTTTCTTTTCAGGAATTATCTCAAATTCACCAACATAATCTCCTGTGGATGGATGATAAACAAAGTATTTTGTGCCGTTAACTTCCCGTAACACTGGAATAGGCGATCCTTTTGTTGCAACGTTAATTTGTTTTGCCAGATTTGGCGCCAAGTTCTCACTAAGCATATGCCATTCAATTATGCTAGTTTCAAGATCAGAAAAATGAAGCACAGCGCCAGTTAGGATTAATTCCCTTATCCCATTTGTGATGTGGGGTTTTGCTTCTCCTCTTTTATACCAATCATGTATCCTATTGAGTTCATCAAGATCTATTTCCATGCTTGACGAAAATACCTTTTAATTTATAAACATTTACTTTGATGGAAATTCATATTTCCAACTATACAGTAGTCACACATGGAAAAGTTTATATATGTTACCAACATCACCAAAATAATGGATCTGACATACATAAAAAACCAACTTCAGCAAAGAAGGGATGAGATAGCTGCTGATGAAGCAAGGAATGTTTTAAGATTGGAAAAAAGGAGAGAAAAGGATATACATAGGATCACTGATCAGTATCATTCTGAAATTGAAAAAATAAGAGGAAAATTTGAAGCAGAAAAGCAAAGCGTTCAGCAGGCTTATGTTCAAAGGGCTTCAGGTGAGGTATTGCAATCGTTAAGGGAGGATTTCCAGGTCATCCATGACAGAGCTGAAGCAGTTCAACTTTTTAGCATAAGCGCAGAAGATTATAAAAAAGGCCAAAGAACCTACGAAGCATTACAAGAACTAGATAATGATAGGATAAAAAAACTATTGTTGGATGCTCTTGATCCAGTAACAAAGAGCGTCGTCACATTACTTGAAAGGGGTGCTGGAGAACTGAATGGATTACATATTCATTCATACATAACCTGCAGAGGAAACAAATGCTACCTATTATCACCTATTAAACCAGAAGCGCAAATCAAGGGAGATTTAGCTGATAGCCTGGAAGACAAATTGACAGAAGTGCTGGGTTTGGGAAGCATTATCCCCGAAAATACAAACGCACATTCAGCAATTATTGGCAGAATAAAATATTCAGCTGAGCCAGATGAGATCAATGGATACCTAGTCCATATAATTTCAAGTGAAAATGCAGAACGATTGCAAGGAGCATTAAAAGCAAAGCTTGAGAATGCAAATATTCAGCCTCCTGCATTCAGCAAAGCAAAATTAACTCACAAAATTGTATGTTTGGATTTTGAGATATTTGATTATTTTAAAGCACATTCTGCAAAAGAGATGTATTCAGTCCAAGATGTTATAGAAAATTTGCTGTCTAGGGATATCACAGAGATACCAATAAGCCAAGCTGAAGAAATAACTGGATACAGCGCCAGGGGCTTAAGAATACTCTTAACAAAAAAGATATTGTTGGGCGACAGGGACATAGTGCAGCTTGATTCATTATTGCGTTATTTTGCAAAAGATAAATATAGAGTAGTGAAAGAAGTAGCAGTGCACGCAAGCAATAGGCAGGGATATGGTGCAGGCAAATCTGATGCAGAACTTGCAAAAATTGTTGGCAATATAATAGAGGATTTAACTAATGTAAATCAGGACTTTTTATCTGTTAAGGAAGCAGCAGAATTACTACACCTAGACGACACTAGTATTAATTACAAAGTTGTAAGCAAAGTGATTCCAGCATCAAAGAATGGGGCATTATGGAGTATTCCAAAACAAAGCTTGATTGATTTTGTCAATACCTACACTTTGACAAATGGCGGTTGGCGTAAAAAAAAGAGTTAGTGCAAGTATCCAGAATATTTAAAGATTTTTTAATGATGTTCTAAATGTATTAAAGGGAGAATAAGTTTTTGCCAGATTTTTTATTGAGTATACAACCTATTAATTTCCTACAAAGTTACAAAGATCTGATAAATCCCATTCATTTGTCGCAATTGCTTTAAATCTTGTCCTTAGAAATTAAATCGAAATAAGTATTGCTTACTAAACCCCCCTTTTCAGTAGGATTATAAATTTTTTGAGCCTTAACGTGAAATGGATACCATTAGTCCTAGTTCAAACTATCAATAGGATTGTAAACTTACTCGCAATCCACAGTAAACAGCTTATTATCCTTCCCAACATCAAATAATCCTAACCTTGCACCGGCATCAAGCCAGCCATGTGCATAATTGACTGCTGCAAAGGCATTTATATAATCCCCTTTCTTCATGAAATAATTTGCATCTGAAAAATACCTTTGTGCCATATCAAGGAAGTCTTCGGCAGATTTTTTTATATCTATCCCGGCAAGTTTGCCATTTATCTTGACCTTGCCAATAGCCTTTTTCGTTATCTGAAGGTATTTGTTCAGTTTCTCTTCTGTTATCTTGTCTGACCTATCCATGATACTCAAGAACAATAACTATTATAAAAAAGTTTGGTAGTTGCTACTATCAAATAATAATTATCAAAAGCTTTATAAAAGCAAAAACACTTCCAAATATTAATGGGGGTATTCAACATGAAAAAATTATTCATATTTATTATATTCGGAATTTTGCTTTTGAGCTCATGCTCTGAGAAAAGCGTTCAATCAAATATGGATTCAGAGCCTATTGACACATCCATGCAATATGTCATAGGAGAGCAGGATTCCAACAATCAAGATAAAGTAAAATTCTTCGAGGTTAGGATAACAGAAAATGACATTGATCCGTCAGAGATAAATGTGAATACCGGAGACAATGTAAGATTGTCTGTTGCCAGTCTGGTACAGCTCGAGAGAAATGATCTTGGTGACAAGGAGATGGACAGGTTTAGTGCAGATGAAAATGACTTTGACAGGCATCTTTTGGAGCCGATCAGGTTTGAGGTTGAAGGTTTTCCGGTAGATCAGGCAGTCTACGAAGGAAGCCCAACAATTATCGCCTTTACAGCAGATAAGTCTGGAGAGTTTGTTTTCGGCGACATGAGCCATCAAACAAGAAAAGGTTTGCTAGTTGTAAGTTAAAGTAAGTTAAACATTGAATCACCAAAAAGTTTAATAAAACTAGGGTAACCACTTCTAAAAATGGGTATTGAAACAGCAATCATTCTTGCAGGAGGCCTTGGAACAAGGCTTAGGCCATTGACTGATGAGACTCCTAAGCCATTGATTGATGTTCAGGGAAAACCTTTATCAGAGCATGTTCTTGATTTTCTTAAGAAATTCGGTGTTAAGCAAGTCTATTTCTCTGTCAGCTATAAGTCTGAAAAGATAATGGAATATTTTAAAGACGGCAGGGATTTTGGATTAAAGATAGATTATCTGATCGAAAAAGAGGCTATGGGGACTGCAGGGCCATTGCTCTTGTTAAGGTCTCAGGGCAAAATGCCAAAAAATGATTTTGTGATGATCAATGGGGATAACCTGTTTGATCTCGATCTTGAAAAGCAGTATCATATGCATAAGGCAAATAATGCTGTTGTAACAATAGCCTTGACCTTTGTTGAAGATCCGTCTGCTTTTGGAGTTGTCAGTTTGCAAGGAAATCATATCCTTCAATTTGTAGAAAAGCCAAAAAAAGAAGATGCACCTTCAAATTATATAAACTCCGGATATTATATATTGTCTCCAAGTGTTTTTGATTATCTTCCAGGCAAAAACTTTGCAATGGTGGAAAGAGATGTTTTTCCAAAAGTTGCAGAAGATGGAAAACTCCTTGGCTATAAGGATCCTGGCCAGTGGTTTGACACAGGGACTTTAGAACAGCTTGAAAAGGTCAGGAAAGAATGGAACGGTGTTTAATCAAATCCGATAATTATCGTTGCCTCATCTTCCCGAACTTTTATTCCTCGTATTGAATAGATATTATTTAGATATGAATTGACTCTAACACTTGGAGAGCCAGACACTATATTTTTTGCCTTATTTTCATTTATCTGAAGTCTTGCCATCTCTGGAAAAGGCAGTCCAGGAAAATAAATCTCTCCAGCCTCATTTTTCTGAGTGATATTTCCCAAAGGCTCCCTAAAAAATGAGTCATGCAAGCAGCATATAGTATATTTTCTTTTTAAGGATTCATTGACACCGATATTCCGTTTTTCCTCGCTTCTCACAATAAACTCCTTTTGAGGACTGCCGATTATTATGAATCCCCTAAGGCCTTTTATTCCAAGCTCATTCAGAGCTTTCATAAGTTTTTTATTGTCATCCATATTACTGTTAATTATCAACTTATTAATATATTTAATTGCGCTGCAACAATATAACCTATCCAATAGTAGTAACAGAATAGAAAGGTTTAAATAGTACTAGTTCATTCCGCATATTAAGATATTGAGTTGATAGGATAATAAATTATTAAGAAGATATTAAACAAATGACCTTGGGGTGGTTAAAATTAATAAAAAATCACAAGCATTATTGTTAGGAATAAGCATTATAGTAGTAATTCTGATCGGCGTATTGGCAATAACATATATTGTCAAGAATGAGTCGCAGGACAAGCCTGTTACAACCATTAGAGTGCCAGCTCCGACATATACACAACAGCCAACCACTCCAACTCCTGCAGAACCTACAGTCATAACAATACCAGAAGTTGAAGAAGAGCCAGAGATAATTTATGATGATGAAGAAGTAATTGATGAAGAAGAAGAACCAATAGGACTTACTGGCTTGGCAGCACTAACAGCAGATAATTGTGCTTCAGCAATTAGATCGGCCGAAAATGAAGTTGATGATGCTGAAGATGATGTTAAAGAAGCTAATGATGATCTTGATGATGCTGAAAAGGATCTTAGAGACACCAGAGATCAGATAGCCTTAGTGGAAGCAAAGTTAGCAAATGCCACATCCTTAAATTTGACATCTTTACAAATTTCAAGTCTAGAAGATGAACTTGATAGATTGGAAGATGATGAAAAAGATAACGAAGATGACCGCGATACAGAAGATGATAAGGTTAATGATGCTGAAGATGATGAGGATGATGCAAAGAGTTACCTTAATCAGGTTAGGTCAAGATGTGTCGAATTAAGAACAGGTGGCGCAGGAAAAATATCATTGAATTCTTTGACAAGTGCAACCTGCCCTCAAGCAATAAGATTTGCTCAAGATTTTGTTGACGAAATGGAAGATGCATTAAATGATGCTAAGGATGATCTTGATGATGAAGAAGATATATTGAATGATCTCAAAGCAGATGCAACTGCATTACAGTCCCAAATAGATGCATTAAAAGCTGCAAATCCAAATGATTTCAGGATTGATTCTCTTCAAGATGAACTAGATGACCTAAACGATGATGATATTGACAACCAAGATGATGATGTCAACGATGCTGAAGATATAGTCAATGATGCAGAAGATGACCTAAATGACGCAGAAGATTACGAAGATGATGTCAAGAGTGCATGCAGGGACCTATAAAGGCCCTTTTTTTATTTATTTAACTTTATTTTGAGTTCACTTGGAATACGTATTATTCTTATTTTTACCTATTAAACATCAGAAAATCGGAAGCTAAAACAAAAGCTTTATATATGAGAAGTTATTTCATAGCAGTATGATTAATTCTTAGAAAGGAGCTTAAGAGATTAAAATGGATGATAAAGATATCATGAAAACAGGAACCACAACTGTTGGGATTGTCTGTAAGGATGGAATTATTCTGGCTGCAGACAAGAGAGCAACAGCAGGCTATCTTATAGCGCAAAAAGATGCTCAAAAGGTTCATTTGATCAACGAAAGGATTGCTGTCACCTGGGCAGGAAGTGTCTCAGATGTTCAGCTATTGACTAGGCTTCTCCAAGCAGAGCTAAGGCTAAAAAGGATGAGAACAAACCAGGATATTAAAGTTAAAGATGCTGCTAACTTAATGGCTGGCATGGTTTATAGCAACATTAGAAAGATGAGTATGATACCTGGTGTAGCCCATTTCCTGATTGCAGGAGTTGATGATGAAGGTTACAAGCTATTTGACATATTTCCAGATGGATCCATATCAGAAGCAAAATCATTTGTTTCTTCGGGTTCAGGTTCTGTGATGGCTTATGGAGTCTTGGAAACATTGTTCAAGAAAGACATGAGCATAAACGATGGAGTTGAATTAGCGGTTAAATGCATAAATGCAGCAGTGCAGAGAGATATTGCATCAGGCCAAGGCATTGATGTTGTGACCATAACAAAGGATGGCGCAAAAAGAGTTATCTCAAAAGAAATAAATTACAAGATAGAAGCTTGATTTTTTGGGTAATTTTAGGTTTTTGAAAGCAATTATTGATCTAATGAAAATGATTTTTTTAGAGTCTACATCTACATCATTGTAAAATAAGACAGATTGTAAATCAAGAAAATATGGATTAAAGGTGAAAAATTAATGGCAGACATAATTAAAGAAGTATTGAAATTCTTGCCGGAAGATAAGATTAGCGATGCAGTCTTTGAAGGGGCTAACATAGTGCTTTATACTAAGGACAAAGAGTTTTTCATGAACAATAATGGGATAATAAAGAAGATTGTTGATGATATCAAAAAAAGGGTTGAGTTAAGGCCAGACCCTTCAATAACACTTGACCAGGAAAAGGCTGAGAAATTTATTAGAAAAGAGATTCCTGAAGAAGCGGTAATTGGCAACATCACTTTTGATCCTCAAAGGTCAATGGTGATCATTGAGGCGGAAAAGCCAGGCCTTGCAATCGGCAAACAAGGATCGATTCTTAGGGAAATAAAATCAAAGACGTTATGGGTTCCATTGATAAAGAGGACTCCTGCAATAAGGTCAAAGCTTATTGAGAATATTAGGGCAGTGCTCTATGAGAATTCTGATTACAGAAGAAAATTCCTCAATAAGGTAGGGCACAGGATCTATGATGGATGGAAGCGGGGGAAAAAGAATGAATGGATAAGGATAACTTATCTTGGCTGCGCGAGGCAGGTTGGCAGAAGCTGTATCCTTTTCCAGACTCCTGAAAGCAGGATCTTGCTTGATTGCGGAGTGGATGTTGCAGGTGATGAGAAATCTTCTTATCCTCATCTTGAAGTTCCAGAATTCAATATCAATGAATTAGATGCAGTGATCATCAGCCACAGCCATATTGACCATTGCGGTTTCCTTCCATACTTATTCAAGTTTGGGTACAGAGGCCCTGTCTATTGCACAGCTCCAACAAGAGATGTCATGTCATTATTGATTCTCGATTACATTAAAATCATGAAAACAGAGCGAAAAGAATCTTTATTTGAAGTTGATGATGTCAAGGAGATGGTCAAGCACACGATAACTCTAGATTTTGAGGAAGTTACAGATGTGACTCCTGATGTTAGGATCACTTTGTACAATTCTGGCCATATCCTTGGAAGCGCTATGGTCCATATGCATATTGGAAACGGCCTTCATAACATGCTTTACACTGCAGACCTTAAGTATGCCAAGACTCATCTTTTAAGTGAAGCTGCAACCAGTTTCCCCAGGTTGGAAACGCTGATGCTGGAAGCGACATACGGAGGAAAAGAAAATATTTTGCCTCCAATGCGAGAAGAAGACATGGCTCTTAAGCAGATAATAATTGGAACACTTAATAGGGGAGGAAAAGTATTGATGCCAACTCTTGGTTCAGGAAGGGCGCAGGAAGTTATGGTCATGATAGCTGATATGGTCAACAAAAAAGAGATGGAAGCTGTTCCAGTATTTGTTGATGGACTTGTCTGGGATGTGACCGCGATTCATACAGCTTATCCAGAATTCCTCAATAGCAATGTCAGAAAACAGATTTTTCATAAAGATAATAATCCATTCTTAGCAGATTACTTAAAAAGAGTTGGCTCCCAGAAAGAGAGGATCCAATTGATTGAAGATACTGGACCATGTGTGATAATTGCAACTTCTGGTATGTTAACTGGAGGACCATCAGTTGAATATCTTAAACGGCTTGGTGATAATCCAAAAAACAGCCTGATTTTTACTTGTTATCAGGGTGAAGGCTCTCTTGGAAGAAGGATCCAGCGTGGAGAAAAAGAGATTGTGTTCAGGGAAGGCCAGAGGGAAGAAGTATTGAACCTAAAGATTGAAGTTACCAAAATTGAGATCAGCAATCACTCTGACAGGAAACAATTGATGAATTTTGTCTATAATTGCAGTCCAAAGCCAAGAAGAGCTATTGTCAATCACGGAGAAAGCTCAAGGTGCCTTGATCTTGCAAGTTCTCTTCACAAACAGTTCAGGATAGAAACTTCTGCCCCTAGAAATCTTGAATCGTTAAGGTTGAAGTAAGGCAAAACCGAGTTGGGACTCTTGACAAGGTTTATTCAAACATATTTTAGTTTTATAATTTAATTATTTTATAATCTAACTCTTTGATAATCAAGTTATTTTAGTCTTTTATTGTGCTTCCTTGCGATTTCACAAAGAGTAATGTGCGATTGAAATCGTAAATTATTTATTTGATTTTTTTCATGTTTTTAAGTTATATGTTCTGCTTCCCTTTGTATTCACCAAACATATCGTGATTTGAAAACAACACTTGTCTATCTAATTTAACCTCAAATATTAAATAAGATATCAAGATCATTTTATCTTCCAGAAAAATAAACATTTTCTCCGTGTGACGCTTTTATGCCAACAAGTTCAACGCCAGTCCTTGTCGGATGCTTGACCAATCTGCCGGCCACTTTCGCGTTTAGTCCAAACCTTCTGATTGTATCAATCGCAGATTCAGCATCACCTGTTGTGATAAACCCGTCATTGCCCATCGGCCACTTTGCATATGCCGCTTCAGCTGGTGTAAAAACAGAACCTGCGAGGGCAAGCTCTCTCCAGTCTGGAGAAAATAAGTTATCTATGCTTACAAAAAGTCCATGCTCAGCAATTGGTTTTGCGAGCTTTCCATTATATGCCCCACCGCTCATATGATAAACGCTTGTTGCCAATCCTTTTGATATCAGTTCGTTAAATACTGGATATAATATTATTGATGGCTGTCCTAGATATTCAAGGAATATTTTTCCTTCCTTTGTTTTATGCCATTCATTCCCAAATAATGCGACCATCCTATTTCTCTTGTCAGTTATGCCATTTGATCTTGGATTTGGAGTTCCTGCAATCGCGACAAGGTCTTGGCCTTCTGACGGTTTCATCGGATTATTGAGCCTTTCCTCATCAATCGTACTTACCACAGATCCGCTGATATTAAATGAGCAGCCATTTTTTGAATACCCATTAATCCTTCCATCAACTTTTTCATGCTGCATTATGCCGATGATTCCCATTGAGTTTGCAGTTATGCAGGCAGCTGATTCGATCTCAAGAAAGGGGATTTTTCCCTTTGTCTCAACAACTCCAGAAATCACTTTGGGTGTTGCTCCTATTTTCACGGCATCATCAAGATTCATCGCATAAAAATCATCTATCGCCAGTGCATAATTTTTTGATCTCGTATAAATTTCTGTCTTTGAGCCAACTCCATCTGAATTTATGAATATTACCTTGCCTTCAGGATCAAATGAGGCGTATATCATCCCGAATTCCTCCATTACACGAGGCATTTTCTTGTTCGAAAGACTAATCATGGTTATTGTCAAATTTGCATCGCAGTTTACCAGTTCTCCCAAAATAGCATTTTCACCATTTAATATCACAAGCCCGTAATTATTTGCTGCTTTAACCAATGATGAAGCTATCACTTCCAGGAGCTGTGGGTCTCCAGTTCTTGAGTCTATGACATTTGCAAATCCAACTGGTTTTGCTCTCATAAGTTCTGATTGTTTTACCATGTCTTTGACTAGATTGCCAGTATAATTCTCCAAGTTTCTTTCTTTTGGGTTTCCTCCGGCAGAATGCACCAGCACATAGCTTTGCTTAGGAACTCTCAATACAGGAAAATTTTTCCCATTCTGACCCAATATTTCGACATATTCGGAATTCAAGAGAGTCTGTGAACAAATCTTTCTCAATAATTCTGAACCTTTATCCCCTAAACCGATTACATCCTCCAAATAATTATCTATAGATACCATTAATTTAACCTCCTAAAAATGACCAAAGCATCTTTCCAACGTTGCAGGCATGGCAATTTTGTATTTATTGGCTGCGTCGATAACTAGATCATCTCTGACTGATCCATATGGCTGCACTACGGCAGTTATTCTGACTCTTGCAAGCATTTCAATAGAATCTGGAAATGGAAAGAATGCATCCGATGAGCATGCTGCTCCCTTGAATGGATTAACTGAAAGCTTTTCATATCCTTCAATACCTTTGAGAGGATCATATGTTATCCCTTCACGATCCATCGCTTTTTGCATGCCTTTTATGATCATCTGCTCAATTGCTCCAACCCTTTCGACTTGCCCAGAGCCAATCGCGATAGAAACTCCGTCTTTTACAACATTTACTCCATTGCTTCTTAGCCCTGCAATATTTAAATACCAGGCAGTCAATAAGTCATCTATCTCCTGTCCATGCGGAGCCCATTCTATCAAATGCTCCTTTCCATTTTTATCAACAACATATGGGTAAAAGATTAGGTCGTCCACTCCTCTGATTGAAGTAAGGTACAGATCTTGCACTCCCATACTTCCTCCAGACATATCTTTAAATGAGCTCAGATTTCCAGTCAGATCTCCCATAAATTTGGGAAGAAGGTTCAAACCTGAAAATTTTGCTATCCTAAGATTCTTTGACTCCTTTTCTAAGACACTAAGTGTGCCATCATCATATTCAGGAGCAGCGACAACATCAACAAAAAACGGGTTTGATCCTTTCAGTTCATACATCGCATGTGCAGTTTCCACATTCAGCGGCCTGTTAAAGACTGCTGTTCCTCCAAAATTGCTCCGAAGATCAGCATCTCTTGCTAACCTAAAAAGTCCTTCCAAAGATTGATCCAGATCAATTTGCTTGGCAAATCCAGATACTACATTATGTTTCATGATCGCAACAGCAGGACTATCAAAAAATTTGAGTGTATCCATTGCTCTCCTGATATCCATAAGATTTGTTAGTGATAATCCTCCTTTGCCTTCTGAATCTGAACGAATAGACGTGACTGGGATCTTGTGTAGAAGATCTACAGGTCTGTCATTTACGTTTGATAAGCAATAAACGGCACCGTGCTGATTTGGGTTTTCGCCATATTTGAGATCACTTTCTTTTAGAAGCTCCAATTTTAGATAATTTGGAAATTCCCCTTCATTCCTCTCCCTATACTTCCTTTTGAAATTTGAGATGTCAACTGGAATTTGCTCTTTCATTTTTCTCACCTCTGATGCCTATTCTTTATTGATATCATCGGCCCATTTGTGGTCCTGGAATATCCAGCGACAGAAACCCTGAAGTCAGGCATCCCTTCTTTTGGTGCAAGGAAATCATAAACTGCTGCAACCGCATCTCCAATACAATTAAATTTCAGCTCAACATCAAGAGGCTCACCTTTGAAACTTGGCAAAGGATTCACATTATGTCCAATATAGGTTGCTATCAATTTTCCTTGTCCTGCTTGGAGAGCAAATTCATAATAATCTCTGGCTGTATTATCATCCTGTTTTTTAATTATGCCAAGTGCTCCTAGATTCCCCTGCAAGTTTATCACTCCATTTATCCTTGGAGTAAAATTAGGTGCATCTGGTTCATATTCCCAGTTTTTGAGCGTATCAATCAGCACTCTTCTTGGTAATACCTGTTCCGAAGTTGCAAGCATATAGTTGAAAATATCATCTGTCTGTTTTCCATTGCTTACTGCAACCCCTTTTCCTGAGATTATCGCTTTATAGATCAAAAGATCAATATTTCCTTCCTTGATTGTTTTCTCATCTGTTGGCCTGACATAAACTATGCTATGAGACTTGCCAATCTCCATGATCCTTGCCTGGCTTGATGGGCTTCTTCCAGTAATCGCGTATATTGCAATTGGATTATTGGATTGATCTGCCCCAAGTATAATAACTCGTCCTGGATATCCCATATTTCTTAATTTTTCAACCATTTTTGATCACCTTTAACTTGATTCAGAAACCATATCTTTCATCAAATTCGAATAAAAGTTAAACGTGACACGAACAATATCCATAGCCTTATGCGATGATGTGTAAGCAAGGCCGATCGCATTTTTAGGGTCTGCCAGAGTGATTAATTCCATTTTCATATCCGCAGTTAGTCCAAGCTCTTCCATCTTGGCGCTAAGGCCAGCCCTAAATTGTTCAGCATTTGCATAGCTTCCGTCGGGATTTATAGATATTTCCTGTATCGATCGGTATGCATCACCAGGCACTCTCATTCTTTTGAGCACTGTCTGAAGAACGCTTCCAGACATTCCAGGATATTCACTGAAAAACGCATCTATCTTTGCCTGGTTAGGATGGTATTTATGCAGCTCGCTGCTTATCCGATGGAGCCCTATGAACAAAGGCATGAAAACATTGCCAATCTCACGCATCAGGTACGATCTTCCCATGTTTCCTTCATGCGGATAATCAGGAAGTTCCTTTGCATAATTGAATAATTCATCTCTTGATTTGCTTAGCATCTTCAATGCTCCTTCCATGCCCCATGCATTTGACTTGTTTGGCATTATTGATGAACCTTTTGCTCCTTTTTTCTTGGATTTCACGAACAGCTGTCCGGGACAGCTTGCCATATCAATAAAATCCTCTGTGAATTTCATGACTTCTGTTAGCATGTTAGCAATCGTTGTATAGTGTTGTGCTTCAACTGCAAATGTTACGCTTTGGTCTGTCAATGGCTCATACTTGAGCTTAAATCTCTGCACAAAACATTTTGCAAATTCATCCCAGTTTACATAAGGATATGCTGCGTAATGGGTGGTCAGGTTACCTATCGCGCCGCCCAGTTTTCCAGTGAAGGGTATAAAATTTCCATTCTCCATCATCCGTGACATAAGATATTCTATAGAAGATATTTTAGTCATGAATTTTTTCCCAATAGTTGTAGGCTCAGCTGCCTGGTTGTGGGTAAATCCGGGCAGAAGCATGGGTTTTTCTCCCTCGAACTTATCAACATATTTCATAGCGCTTAAGCAAAAGTCAATAATCTCTGGAAGGACATGCCCATAAACCAGCCGGTTGTTCATGATGCCAAATACATTTCCCATTACATCTTCAGACGTGCATGCAAAATGCACTCCTTCGATCATTTCTTCCAGATGTGGAAGCCTGGCTGCAATTAGGATCTTGATTAGGTCTGTAGCTGCAGCAGTGTCATGCTCTGCAAAAGATTCGATCCTTTCAGCTTGGATTATTTCAGAAGGTGTAGTGCCAAGGCTTCTGATGATATTTTTATCATCTTCACTTAATCTTCCCACTATGTTGTCATTTCTCACGATGCGCTTGCTGAGTTCCTCGCTAAGCTGTATGAAATATTCTGTTATCACTTGAAACCTAAGGGATCCAATAGCCCTGCCAGAAGTTATTTCAGTCATGAATTTTACATCTTTTAAGTATCTTCCAAGCTCAGGTATAGGCTGTTCAAGCCTTAATAGATCTGCTTCTGATGCTTCAATCCCAAGCAATTCCTCCAATAGAGGAAAATCTGGGCCGTACCCTTTGATTAGCTCACCGACATTGCTCATATCCTCACCCAAACCCGGCCAACATGCAAGCAACCTCTTCCAGCTCTGGCACGTTAAATATTCTTCTTTCAACATACCTATTGGTTGCCGCCTGATACATCTGTGATACAGCACTGACAAGGTCTGAAGGTAGATTTACAGGTTTTACAGGGCATCTTTCCTGCCATCCTTCTCCTGTTTTTTTCCATTCATCGCAAGCTAAAGAGAACTCTGGCTGGTTTCTTTTGTACCATTGCCTCAATATTTCCTTGCTGACCAATGTCCCGAACCGGTCTTCATCTAATGTTCCGACAACATCCACAATTTCCAGGCTGTGAAAATATGCCATCTCAACTTTGCCATCCCAATGCGGATTTAATCCGAGCTTATCAACTGCCTGTTTATTGATAAAATCATTGACAGCTAAAGCCAAAGGTTTAACGTCTTTGAAATCTTCATCACAAAGCCCAGAAAGTTTATATGCATCACGATCTTCCAAAGATCTGTCTCCAGGCTCAAGTTTTGTTGTATACCCAATAACAGGCTCGGGAAGCATATCGCCGGGTTTTGGCTCACTTTTTAATCCATAACCTTCATAGATTTTTTGTAAAACCTTTTCTCTTGTTTCAGGATCCGCTATTTCATTCTTGATCTTTTCGATCTTTTTGAAGACAGAGCTTCCAAGAGGCAATCCATTCCTGTATATTATTTCTAGTGGAATTAAAAAATTGTTAAGCCTACCACGATTCTCATGATAAAATGAATAATCATATCCCAATCTGCCTTCAAGTTTAACTTCTTTTGGCCTGTAAACATTTGAAAGCTCGACCTGCATTGTATCTGATCCATTGCTTCTATCTTTCAAGTCTCTAAATTCGATCAGTTCGCCATTTTCATTAGCAAGCCCAACATAATGTGTTGCAATGCCTATTTTCTGAAGCCCCTCAAAATTAAATGCAGCCATTACAGCAAGTGCCCTTCCCTTGTTTAGAATTTTGTCAGGCATCTGTCCCCAGTCAAATACGCTGTATCTGTCTGAAAAAACAAATCTTCCAAGACCCCTTTTATTGCCGAGAGGCTTTTCCAAAACAATCAAATCTTTAACGCTTCCCATTTTTTCATCCTCCAAATTCAAATTTTTAAGTAAGAGCATTTAACTATACAAGTTTTCTCTGATTGTATGTTTCCCTTTTGTCAATTGCAATCTGTTTTATCTTCACTCTAAGCAAAGAATTTTGCAGTGAAAGGATTTTTGCAGAATACACAGCCAAGTTTTGAATTCCTCTTATCTGCGCCCCAAGATTTGCTTCAGGCACATGATTTCTCTTTTCTGCAGTTTCCAGATATTCCCATCTGGAAAGGTTTTCATCCGTGTAAGAATATAATAAAAAGCTGTCACATCTGTGACTTTGGTGGTGCAATGGAACGCCTGACTGCACATAAAATCCTATGTCAGGGTTATGTGTTGAATCTGCATCACAACATCCAACCATTTTATGGTTTATCCCTAGTTTTTCCAACTCAGTACCAAGTCTATCCTCATAGTCATAGTTTATTATTCCAACTATTTGCTTTTCAAGATTTAACATGCGCTCTGCAAGAGTCAGTGCATTTGCTTTCTGCAATCCATCACCCCTATCAACTCCAACACCCGCAATTACTGAATGTCCTGAAGGCACTATGAAAGCTGTGTACGCCACCATATCCATTGGACATGAAATAATCGGAAATGTGACTTGTGTAGCTTGTATGCTTGGCAGCCCAAAAAGAAGCCCGCCTTCAAGCACTGCAACGATCCGGTCACCTTTATCAACAAGTGATTGCATAACCTTGCTGTAGTCTGTCATGATATCAGGGCACCCATGGCATGATTCAATTACTTTATCGATGACAGTTATCCCTTTTTCAGACATAAATTCCTTGTAATGTATTCCCTCAATCCTCACAGAGTCAAATCCTGGATCCTTTGAAGATCCTGAACCTAAAAAAAGATATTTATCCATTTTATCCCCCCAATTCATCATTCAATTTTCGTAATTTGATATCCCTTGTATCCCAACGGTTTTCCATCAAAATAGACTTTTCTCCATTCATCGTGAAATGATTTTTCGCTGCCTAAGGCAAGCCTTCCTTCTGCAATCAATTTCAAGGCTGTTGTAAGCGCAGGCCAATCACTTATTTTCTTCTGCACCTCTTGATGAAGACTGGCATATCTGTCGAACATCTCCCCTTTACTGAGAAGAATAGACTCATTCCAAACATCAACATCCAGCCCTTGCACCAGGATTTCTCCATGATCTTCCAGATTATCAACCATAATGACAGAAGATTTTGTGCTTGCTTCGCCTTCATTTATGGCATCATATACCGCATTTGCACCGACATAAGCTCTTTTTCCGTTTTCTAATAAAGATAAGTCTGCAGGATGCACATTTATTATCCTGTCCTTATATGCTTCTAGCAATGGATCTTTCATAAATCTCATATAGCCGCCAAGCACTATCAAATCTATATTTTTCCCAGATTTTCTTTCAAATTCAGAGAGCCTGTCAAGAATAAGCGAATTGAAATCATCAGATCTTTTCTCGTATTCATACCATAATTTTGGATTCTCAATGGCTTTTTTCCAGCTTCCACACTGTTTGAATCCATCTTCAATGATCTTTGGCACATCAGCGAGCTCTTCAAGCTTCAATAGCCCTGCACTTGGCTTGTCGCAAAAAATAACAGCGGGCTTGATAATCTTTGCACATTCTCTTAGGTTTGTTCCGCTGCCTGAGCCAAATCCAGCCCAGCAAAAGTCTTCAAGTTTTCCAGTATAAATAAGGTGTTTTTGCTCCATCATCTATCTCCCAATTGCCTTGTGCCCAATATCTGTTCTGTGATACTCATTATCCCAAGAGATCTTATCAACACCGCTGTAAGCATTATTGATTGCTTCAGAAATGTCTGCTCCAATTCCAGTCACTCCCAAGACTCTTCCGCCATCGGTAAAATACTCATTTCCAGCTTTTTTTGTGCCGGCATGAAAGACTAGTGCACTATCTAACCCTCCAAGGTTATTAAGTCCAGATATCAATTTTCCTTTCTGATAATTTCCAGGATATCCCAAAGATGCCATTACTACACTGCATGCTGATCCAGGTAATGCACCTAGTACATGTCGATTGAGTGTCTTGTCTGCACATGACATCAACAGTTCATAGAGATCATTTTGGATCAGAGGCAATATAGCCTGAGTTTCAGGATCGCCGAATCTTGCATTAAACTCAACAACACTTGGCTCTCCATCCTTGATCATTAGTCCAGCATACAGGCATCCTACGAATGGCCTGCTTTGTTCCCTCAGATGCATAACTGTAGGATTCAATATCTTTTCGTAAACCTTTTTCATTACTTTACTGTCTACAACAGGCGCAGGTGCATATGCTCCCATTCCGCCAGTATTCTCTCCTTTGTCGCCGTCAAAAATCGCTTTGTGATCTTGCGATGAAACAAGAGGCAATATGCTGATTCCATCAGTTAATACCAAAATTGAAGCCTCCTCACCTTCCAAGAAATCCTCTATCAGGATATATTTCCTTGCATCTTTAAATGTGTCTTCTGCTGATATTTTGTCAACAGCTTTTATTGCCTCATCAAGCGTTTTACATACAATGCTTCCCTTTCCGGCAGCTAACCCATCAGCTTTTACAACAATCTTATCAAAATCTGTTGAAATAAGGTATCTTTTGGCATCTTCGGGATTTGAGAATATCATCGCATCAGCAGTTGGAATATTATGTGTCTTCATGAAGTCTTTTGCAAATGCCTTGCTCCCTTCGATCATTGCAGATTCAGCAGTAGGGCCAAAAATCAGATGCCCTTCATCAACTAGACCTTTTGCATTAAAATAGCCGACAATCCCTTTGACCAAAGGCGCTTCAGGCCCGACAATTGTCAATCTGACCTTTCTTTCTCTGACAAAAGAAGATATATCATCAAAATTTTCTTCATTTATTGAAACATTTTCCAGCCCAACAGCAGTCCCGCCGTTGCCAGGAGCAGCATAGATTTTGCCCACATGAGGGCTTAACGAAAGTTTCCAAGCTAATGCATGTTCCCTTCCGCCTTTTCCTATGATTAACACATTTTCTCGCATTATTTCCACCTCAACGAAAATGATTTACAATATTCCTGAATATTTTCAGGCAGGTGTCTTCGAGTATCTCAGCATCTAAATCCTCAGCTTTTATGCCTGATCTTTTCAATTTATCCTTCCAGAGAAAAAACCCTGAATCTCTTGAGCAATATATACCGACCTCTGGATGAGCCATATGACCGATAATATTGCCTGTTTCATCTATGAGACCTGCAATCGCATCCATTGAACCATTTGGATTATGAGGGAATTTTTGCGTTGGATTTATGTTAGTTGGATCAACATATTTAAGCAGCACATGTTTTTTGTTCACAATAGCCCTATTTTTTTCTCCATCTGCCTTGGATATCAATCCAAAATCAGAATAGAATAATAGTTTGCCTTCACCATGCCTGCACATGATATATAGCGGGCTGTCAACATCCTCAAATGCAAAATGTTTTCTTTCAATATCATGCATTACAGGCGCTTCCCAATAATTTCCGCAATCATTGGTAGTCAAGGTAACAGTCTGTCTTGAATAATCTCCATTAATTCCAGGCAGCAATCCTGTCTTTACCAACAGTTGAAATCCATTGCATTGGCCGTAGATCACATTTCCTTTTTGGGCATACTCAATAAGCAACTCCTTGAATCTTCTCATCTGTCCTTTGTATTTGAATGAAGCATGTTCTATCTCATTTGCTCCGCACATCCCTGCAGACATTAAATCTGCATGCAAAAATCCGCCAGATAAATTTAGGACTTGTGATTCAAACAAATCTTTCTCACCATTCAGCAATTGCCTGAAATGGACAATCTCAACATTGCCGCCGGCTTTTTCATATGCGTGAGCCACTTCTGCATGGCAGCCGATGCCAAGCCCATTTGCAACATATATCTTAACCACTTGATTTCATCTCCTGCAGTCCAAAACTCAATGGCTTTTGGTAATGTGATTTGACATTGATTAGGTCAATCTCTTCTCGCACACCCCTAAAGTGATTGACATCTATCCTTTGTTCCATAGTTACAATGCCGATTCGGCCGTATGGCACACTTGCAATAATTCCTTCAAACTCATCTTGATCTTCAGGAGCTACTGTAACAATAAATCTGCCAGGTGTCTCAGAATAGAATATTCCCGTTGAATTATCAAATGTGTTATTTGCAATTATTTTTTCAACAGAAATACTGGCTCCAACCTCTCCTGAAATTGCGCATTTTGACAACGCGGTAACAAGCCCGCCATCCCCAACATATTTGCAGGATGCAACTAGTTCACTATCAATCGCTTGATGCAAAGCATCTGCAACCTTGATGAATTCATCAAAGTTAACTTCAGCACCTTTACCTCCTTTCAGAGGTTTTCCCTGCTCTTTATATCCGATAGCATTTGCAAATTGTGATGCTCCGAGATGGTTTTTTGTTGTGCCAATCACATATATTAGGTCACCATCCTGCTTGAAGTCTGCACTGACACATTTTCTGTAATCCTCGATCTTGACTGCGCATGATGTAAGATAGCTGTCTGGGTCATGGATCTCGATTTTTCTTTTTCCAGTTGAGTCTTTAACCAAGTTTATATGCTCCCGCAGGTCAGCTGGCACATCTTCCAAATTAAAGGTTTCATCAACTTGATATATGCATGAACACTTCATACTATCCTTTCCAGAGATTATAGGTATATTCGTAATTTCCTCAATTTCCCTTACAGCAATCGTTTCTCTAAGCAATGAAGCCAGATTGTGTTCTCCTGATTCTTTTTTCAAAGTCGTTTTGGAATCAGAATTTGGCTGGCAATAATTTCCGCAGGCAGCCCATGCATCCCATTTTGGATTTTTCATGTCTGGCAATGCTCCTCCTATCGCAATTATTTTTCCTGCCATATCAATAAACGATTTCTGGGCAGATAGATATGGATCAATATCAGAAAGTTTTGGCGCGATTCCAAGAGCATAGGCTAATGCTCCCTTGTCTTTGCCTTCTGTTTCCAAAGGTTTTTGTATTGTTGCATCTGATTCGACTTCTCTTTTCAGTCCGATCAAAGGCCATTGTATTGTGCCGCCCTTTACTGACGAATCTTTTTGCCTGAAAAACCATTCTTTTGATGAAACATCTGGCTGTTCCATGACTAAGCATAGTGACTCTTCCAGGGAATAATTTCCCTTAACCTGCAGAGATTCTATTGGAAGAAGTCCATTCCAGGCTGCTTTCATCCTTTTCCTTGGCTCTTTATCAGCCAATTTTTTCAAATCAATAAGCCCAACACATTTATTATCCCATCGAAGTTCAGCATATCCTGTATCAGTTATCGCTCCTAATTCAGAAACTTCAACATCGTAAAGGTTTGCTCTGCTGAGTATTTCATCCTTATTTTTGGGTGTTACTACTGGAATTTCCCTGTCTTGGGTTTCAGAGCAGGCAACCTGCCATGGTTGAATTCCAACATATTTTCTTGGATGCTTGTCAAGATTTAGGATCAATCCTTTTTGCTCTGCTAATTCTAAAGCAGCCCCAATGCCCATCGCTCCGCAATCACCGACGCTGTTAAATAATAAGTCTCTCGCGCATGATAATGACCATTCTTTCCATTTGGTCTGCACAAATGAGAAATCTGCCTGCACATGTCCTAAGCTTATTCTTTCCGATGCGCTTAATGAGCTTTCTGTGGCACCATGCACTCCATCAATTCCAACTGGCTGTCCGACAACAAAAACAAGGTCTCCAGTTTCTGGATGCTTTCCTATATAGCTTTTGCCATCTGGCGACCTGACAGGAGAAAAGCCAACAGTTCCGCAATAGACCAAGATCTTTGCGATGAATCTTGGATCTGTTATTAAGCCGCCTCCAAGTGTTGGAATTTGTGATTCATTGCCACCTTCTCTTACACCTTGAGTGATGCCTTTAAGCAATGCGTAAGGGTGTTTTACTCCTTTCGGCAGCCATCCTCTGTATCCTGGATCTCCTGTGCAATATAAGAAGAAATTTGCGATCGCTTCAAATGTTCCTAACATATTTGCAAATATGTCTCTGTTTACTCCATCTATTCCTGTTTTTGCCCCTTGTATAGGCTCTATGTTTGACGGCGAATTATGTGTTTCATATTTGATGCAGAACATATAATTTTCGTCATAATATAAAGTTCCTGCATTGTCAGAAAACATGGGTTTTACAATCCAGTTCTTCCCTCTCTTCTCAAGCCTTTCGTAGATTATTTCAGCAGGCTCTTGGATAAATGTTTTGAAGATTCCTTTTTCAACAGTATAATTTCGGCCTGCATCCTTGCCTAGCCATCCTTTTTCAAACGCTTTTTTGAACACAGCATCATCTGCCCTATCCTCTAGGGTTATGTGGGCATTGAATTCCTTATGAAAACAATGTTCTGATCTTAGGCCAAACCAAGTTTCCAATTCTACATCAGTTGCCTGTTCATCAAGGCCAGCTGTTTTTCTTTTGCTGATAAACTCCTCATCACTATACATCTCTGCAAAATGTTTCATCTCTTCAAGATTCGCGGCAAGTTTTCTAGTATCACTTAGCTGAATCAATTCTTCATCTGACATGACTGTAACATCATATTTTTGTACTTTTATTTCAGACGGCAGTGTAACTATCGGCACATAAACTTTTTTCCCTGCATCATAATCAAACTTCGATAAGATTAGATTGGTGTTAAGTTTTGGATTTGCAAGAAAAGCACATACTTCTTCTAGCTGGCCTATGTTCAATTCACCTTTAAGGAAATGCTGTTTGGAATAAAATCCGCGGTCCCCATTTGTAAACTGCCTTCCAAGTGCGAGTAAAGTCTGCCTTAAGGCTACATCTCCTTCTGCATCGCTTGTCCCAAGATTAAGCATGCTTTGAAGTACAAAATCAAAATCAATGCCTAGTTCATAGATCAATGGCTTATTTAATGATGCTCTGTAAATTATTGGATCGACAAATGGCTTTTCGACAAGCAATGAATTAAGCCTTAAATCCAAAGGATGCACTAGAAGATAAGTGTTGATTCTCGTCATTACTTTGATGTCAGTATTTAGGAATCTGTTAATCTCAGCTGCTAGCCCAGTTTCATCAAATGGCCCTACTTCGACAACAGAGACAGCCTTGTCGATAATTGCCTCTGGTAGAATAAAGTCTAGTCCTATTTCTGTGCTATTCTGCATCTAAAACACCCTTGTTAAAACACCCTAGTCTGAAAATCCTTAAATACCTTTATTAAAAACCCTTATTATGCAATTATAAAGATTATGGTAATCAAAAATAGCGATAAGGAATAATAGTTTTCAGCAATCACTTAACAAGTATTGGCTAAATAAGTATTGGCTAAATAAGTATTCACTTAACAATTATCTGATCCCTTTCAGCTCCTGTTGAGATCATCCTGACAACGCCGCTTGTGAATGTTTCAAAATCATTTATTGCTTGCTTCAAAACCTCAGGCAATCTATCATAACCATGTTCTGCTCTAAAATTATCAAGCCGATATCCTGAATAATTTAAAATACCCGGGCTTACTTGTGATATCTGACCAGATTCTTTATTGAACCCAGAGCACATTCCATACCCATAGCATATCCCAAATTTATCTATTCCAGTTAGCGAATCAACTTTTGTAAGTACTATATGCATTCCATTTATTCCAATAGCATATTTTGCTGCAACAGCATCTGTCCAGCCAACTCGTCTAGGTCTTCCTGTGGTTGCTCCATATTCTCCTGCCGCTAATCTTATTCCAATGCCCTGAATGAATTCATCATCAATGCCAATCATTTCCAGGATTTTATTCCTGTTTTCTGATATGTACTGCTTTGTTTGTTTTTTAATCAATTCAAATTCCATTCTTTCATCTAAAGTTAATCCTTTATGTTCTTCCTTCTCCTGCAATTTTCTTACCATGTCCAAATCTAGTTCCATACCAAGATAGGTCCTTGCTTCATAAAATACGTCGTGTTCTCTTCCATGACTGCAATATTCCTCTGATTTCTTGCCTCCTAATTCAGTCGGGAATGGACCAGCCCCCACTCTTGTCATGAATGGAAACTTGACTACACCTAAAGGAAGGTCAATGGCTTTTGCCGATAATCCAACTCCAGCAGCGGTGCCATTTATTGAGCAGTCTGATGAAGTGACATATGGATATGTCCCATATTCAATGCTTAGAAGAAGGCCTTGTGCTCCTTCAAGAAGAATCTTTTTGCCTTCTATCATGAAATTATGCATTTCATTTATTGTATCAGCAACATAATCCCATATTCTCTCGGCAAAAGGCTTTAATGAGGATATAATTTCTTCTGTATCAATTTTTTGTTCGGGATAATAAGGTTTTACCCTATCAATCGATTTCGCCAATTTGTCTTGGTCATAAAGCATTGATATGGTTATTCCTCTTCTAGCGATCTTATCGGTATAACATGGCCCAATACCTCTGCCGGTTGTTCCAATTCCGCCGTCTTTCTGTGATTTGCTGCCGGCATCTCTAGTTAAATGGTAAGGCATGATTACATGCGCATCTTTGCTGATCATAAGGTTATTATGGCTTATGCCCTCTTTATCCAGATCGTCAAGCTCGCTGCATAAGACCGAAATGTCTATGACCATCCCGTTGCCAAGAATATTGATCTTTCCCTCGCTGTCATAATTTATTCCTGCCGGAACTAGATGAAAGATCCTTTCCTTGCCGTTTACGACAGTAGTATGCCCTGCATTGTTGCCTCCTGTTCCACGAGCGATCACATCAGCCCATTCTGCAAGGACATCTACAATCTTTCCTTTTCCAGTATCTCCCCATTGGTTGCATACGACTGCAACTGTACGCACTTCCTTCAACAGTTTGTCCATTAAAATGTCTATAGTCATTTTATCACCCAACCTGATAATTCGGAGCTTCTTTAGTTATTTTTATATCATGAGGATGTGATTCTGCTCTTGCAGCAGCTGTGAGTAAATAAAAATCTGCCTTTGTCCTAAGCTCATCAATATTTTCCACCCCCACATATCCCATTCCATTTCTCAATCCACCAATATATTGTACAATCACTTCCCTTAAAGTTCCTTTATAAGGAACGATGCCTTCCACTCCTTCAGGAATTAGTTCGTCCCTATTTTTTCCTGATTGCCTGTATCTTTCTCTGGATTCTTTGCTTGCAGTCATTGCCCCTAGCGAGCCCATACCCCTATATGTTTTCCATCTTCTTCCTTCCTGGAATACAAATTCACCAGGTGCTTCATCAGTGCCTGCAAGCATGCTTCCCATCATTACTGAATATGCGCCAGCACCTATCGCTATTGGTATATCGCCTGGATATCTCAGTCCGCCGTCAGCGCAGACGGGTATTCCATATTCTTCAGCTATTTTTGCGCAATTATAGATTGCTGTTACTTGTGGACATCCTATTCCCGCAATGATCCTAGTAGTGCAGATTGAACCTGGGCCTTGGCCTATCTTAATGCCATCTGCACCTGCATCGATCAGATTTTTTGCTGAGCTTGCTTCTGATATATTTCCTACAACAACATCTAGAGAGCAATATTTTGATTTTATCTGCTTAAGAGTATCTAAATAGGTATCTGTGTCGCCATGTGCAGTGTCAATAACTATTACATCAACCTTTTTTCTCATGAGGGCTTCAAGCCTTTCTAATGCTGCCTCTCCTACACCGATTGCTGCACCAACAATCAATTGCCCTTTGCTGTCAAGATTAAATCCGCTCTGATTACCATCCACAAGCCTCTTTACGTCGCTAAACACATACATCCCTTTTAATTTTCTATTGCCATTTACCAAAGGAAGAACTTTAATCTTCCTGGATTTCATAGTCTTGTAAGCATTTTCGATTGATAAGCCATCTTTTTCAACAATTGGCTTTCTGGTCATTACTTGGCTTATCGGCAATGAATAATTATTGCAAAAATCGATATCGTGTTTTGTTATAAGGCCGACTAAGGTACCATTAGAATTTATGATTGGGAAAGTATCAAATTTGTAATCCTTTTCCTGCTTCATGTTTAAAAGCTGCTCAATCGTTTGGTCATCCCTTAGCGAGATAGGTTTTTCGATGATGCCATTCATATGATATTTTACTGTAGCAACTTCGCTTGCCTGCTGTTTCACACTCATATTTTTGTGGATTATTCCAAGGCCGCCAAGCCTAGCAATCCCGATAGCCATCTGATGCTCTGTGACAGTATCCATTGCAGCGCTCACAATCGGTATCTGCAAAGAAATATTTCTTGAGAATCTTGTCCTAACATCAACATTTGCTGGAAGAACTTTTGAATGTCCTGTTTTCATTCTCACATCATCATAAGTTATTGCAAAACCCTGTTGAGCAATCTTATCAAAAAAATCATCTTTTGCAAGTCTTGGCATGTTTATCATCTCCTACTCCCACTCGATAGTTCCTGGAGGTTTTTGAGTAGTGTCATAAAATACTCGATTAACCCCCTTGACTCTGTTAATGATTAGATTAGTTATTTTCTGAAGCTGATCCCATCCAAATCGATATATGTCAGATGTCATAAAATCATTTGTCACAACAGCTCGTAATCTTACTTCTGCTTGGTATGTTCCCTCATCACCCATTACGCCGACTGCTCTTGACGAGGTTAAGCCCGCAAATGCCTGGCTAATATCATAATATATCTCAAGTTTCTTAAGTTCATCAATGTAGATTGCATCAGCCTGTCTTAATATGCCTAATTTTTCGTTAGTAACTTCGCCCATAATCCTGACAGCAAGACCAGGCCCTGGAAAGGGATGCCTCCAGACGATTTCTTTGGGCATTCCTAATTCTTCATCAGCGATTTTTCTGATTTCATCCTTGAAATATTTTCTGAAAGGCTCAACTAAATCTAGACCTAATTTTTCAGGAAGGCCTCCGACGTTATGATGCCTTTTAATCTTTGATGACGAGCCATAAATTGGAACACTCTCAATCACATCAGGATACAGAGTTCCCTGCACTAAATAAGATGCATTCTCAATTTTTTTAGCCTCTTCTTGGAAAACTTCAATAAATTCGTGGCCTATGATTTTCCTTTTCTGGTCTGGATCACTTATTCCTGTAAGCTTCTCCAAAAATCTCTGTGAAGCATCAGCATAAATCACATCTAATCCAAATGGTTTGAGGCTGGCCTGAACTTCATCTTCCTCTCTTAATCTCAGCAAGCCATTGTTGACAAATATGGGATGATAATTCGTTTCAGGTATCTTGGATATTAGGATAGACACTGCAGTGGAGTCAACACCGCCGCTAATTCCGCCAATCCCTGTTTTTCCATTGATTTTTGCTTGAGTTTCATCTAAGATTCTTTGATAATCCAGTTTGGGATCCCAATTCCGTATCGCAGAGCATATATCTATAAAGTTATTAAGGATCATCCTTCCATGATCTGTGTGGTCAACTTCTGGATGAAATTGCAATGCAAATAATTTTCGGGATGTGTCCTGCATAGACGCAATATGATGTTCTGATTCTGCCACAATTTCAAATCCTTCAGGCATTTTTTCAACAATGTCACCATGGCTCATCCAGACATCCAGCTCTGTTGCTTGAATTCTCTTGAATAATAGGCTTTCTCTTAAAATCCTGACTCTAGTCTGGCCGTATTCCCTATCAGCAGTTGGGTTTACACATCCACCCAATATGTGTGCAATGCTCTGCTGGCCATAACATATGCCTAGCACTGGTACCCCCATAGTCAATAAATCTGGTGAAGGCAAAGGAGAATTTTCATCATAGACACTAAATTGTCCGCCAGAAATAATTATTCCTTCCAGATCATCTGACTTCACTTTATCTGAAGAAATATGGAATGGCATGATTTCAGTGAATACACCAAGCTCTCTCACTCTTCTTGCAATATTTTGTGTGAGCTGGCTACCGCAGTCTATAATACGAATCATGACTAGCGCTAACAATAATAAGTTATAAAGATTATTGTCTTTCAATAGATATCTTTTGCCAGACTTAAATTCCAAAATTTTAGTGGCGGACAATAATTATTGGACAATAAATAACTGCTACTAAATTGAAAATGTCAGAATTTTTAAGAGAAATTCTGATCATCCTCTGAAATCCTAGGGATTTCTGGGATGCCAAAGATCCGTACGGATTTTTAAGCATGCTCAGAAATGCGAGGCATTTCTGACACGACATACAAATTGGACTAAAACTTATGTCGTTTTCTATTTCCAGGTTAAATTTATAAACAATGCATCAATAAAGATGGTTAATGGGCCTGTAGTTTAATGGACAGAACAACCGGCTTCGGACCGGTCAATCGGGGTTCGAAACAGCTGATAACTCAGCTGGCAGGTTGGGGGTTTCGCACTGCTGTGCTCAAGCCCCCTGCCAAAAGCAGAATTTCAGCGTGAAAGTCCCCGCAGGCTCATCTTATTATTCCCAATCCTTACAAGTTTTATTCAAGATAGAGGATAGGTTTAAAAACCCAGGTTCGCTTTCGATTGTTAAAATGAAGCACTTAGATGATGATAATGGAATTGAAGATGTCCATATTGAATCTATTGAAGAGATTATACCTCCAATTGGTTTATTAGAACGATACAAGCGAGGGAAAGAAGAGACTGCAACTGTCAAAAAAGGAAGAGTAGGAATAAGGAATATACTTGAAGGTAAGGATTCCAGACGAGTGCTTATTGCAGGCCCATGTTCAATACATGATTATGACGAAGCTATAGAATATGCGGAAAAACTCAAAAAACTTTCTGACAAAGTTGAGGATCAATTTCATATAGTCATGAGGACTTATTTTGAGAAGCCAAGAACAGGTCCAGCATGGAGAGGCCTCATTAGCGATCCAGACATGGATGGAAACTTTGACATGATAAAGGGATTGGATATTTCTAGAAGGCTATTGAAGTACATAAATGGTTTAGGGCTTCCTGCAGCAACAGAATTTGTGGATCCAACAGTGCCACAATACTTATCTGATTTGATATCATGGAATGCTATTGGCGCTAGGACTACACAGTCGCAACTTTACAGTCAGATGGCTACTGGCTTATCAATGCCTGTTGGTTTTAAGAATAGCCTTTCGGGGAGCATTTCGGATCCAATAAATGCCATGGCAAAATGCATTGAGCGGAGCGCTTTCCTGGGCACAAGTAAATATGGACATCCAAGTATTGTTAGGACAACTGGCAATCCTGAATGCCACATTGTGCTTAGAGGAGCTGATGACGGTCCTAATTATCAGGCTGAACAAGTTAGGGAATTCCAGGAGTTGCTTGCAAAGAAAGGCCTTCAAAGAAAAATTATGATTGACTGCAGCCATGGAAATTCAGGTAAAGATTATAGGAAACAGCCAACTGTATTTGAAGATGTGATTGACCAGGTAATTAATGGAAATTCAGATATTCTGGGAATTATGCTTGAATCTAATCTATTTGAAGGAAATCAAAAAATCCCAGATGATTTAAGAGGATTTGATAGGTCGACTTTAAAGTATGGTGTTTCAGTCACAGATTCCTGCATCGGTTGGCAGACAACTGAAGAGATTATCATGACTGCTTATGAGAAATTAAAGCTTGTCAGGTAATGTTTATTGGCTTCTGTGACTCAGCTTTTCTATAATCCTTATAAAAGCATAAGTATAAAAACAGGTTCTATAATAACGATTTCATGCTCACACTAACAATAATTCTGGGCTCAGTCCGTGAAGGAAGGCTTGGCAAGAAAGTTGCAGATTGGGTCATAGCAGAATGCAAAAAACGCAAGTTTAATGCCAATTTTATTGACCCTCTCGAGCACGAAGAGATCCTGGTCTTCAGAAACAGGTACAGGAATATTAAGAAGCCATCAGCAGACCTGAAAAAAGTGCAGAAGATGATCCAGGATGCAGATGCTTATATTGCAATAACTCCTGAATACAACCACAGCTATACTGGTGCCATAAAGAATGTGATTGACCATTTTGCAGAAGAATATTTCTATAAATGCTCGGGGATAGTCTGTTATTCGAACGGCAGTTTTGGTGGTATCCGGGCAGGTGAAGCATTGATTCCTGTATTTAAAGAAATCAAAGCCCCAACAGTATCGGTAATGCCTATCCCGAAAGTGCAGGAAGTTTTTGATGGCAATGGAAACTTGAAAAATGAGCTATTCAATGAAAAGATCAAAAAATTCCTTGATGATATCGAATGGTATGCCCACCAGCTAAAAAAGAAAAGGCCTTAATCACGAGCTAGCTTAAACACCTTGTCATGCTGCCTTACATGCTCTTCTACCTTAAGGCCTATAGCATCTCCTTCTTTAGCAGTTTCTACCTTGTCATGCTCAATCTGCATGGAACCAACTGTTTGTGTAAAGTCGGTTGTCGCTCCATTTACATGTATTGTGTCTCCAACACTAAGCTCACCCTTTGTTATCTCAATTACTGCAACACCTATATTGCTATAATAATGCTGGACTACTCCTATTTCTTCATCAGCCATTAGATTCACCCCAAAATGACCTTATGGATGCCAGATTATATAAAGTTTTTGAGTGTAAAGGAGCTCTGTTCAAAAAGCTTTATAAATTGCCCATTATTTTGTTGAAAAATGGCAGAAAGCATTGTTGCAGGTTGCATAATTATTAGTGATAAAAAGGAAATCCTGCTTTTGCGCAGGACCTCAGGCATATATGATATTCCTTCAGAAAAGGCAGATTCTGTTGCATTTAAGGATCCAAAAAATCCAGATTTGGTTGCCCTCCAAAAAGTTGCCCTTATTGGAGTGTTTGAAAACCTAGGAAATGATATCAGGCTGGACCAGATGTTCTTCTTCAGGAATTCTGAATGGGTTGAAGATGGGAAAAAAATTAATTCATACAAATTTATAACAAGAATTATTAGCGGCTCACCTATGCTCAATAATCCAACACTCTATGAAGGAATATCGTGGATATCATCTGAAAGGCTCTCTTCTTTAAGGCTAAGCCCTGATTTGGATGCAATTAAGCAGGACTTGCAGAAGATATTATGCAAATGATTCGAAAAGTATTTAAAAGAGTTATTATTATTAATTCCAATGGGAAAGAAAAAAGAAATCGCAAAAAAGCTTAAGGATAAGACGAAGATAGATGAAAGAGTAAAGAAGATAATGAGCATCCAGCCTCCCGATGTAAACCCATGGAAGCAGGACAATGAGAAAAGGATCGACCAATTTATGAAGTTTGGTATGAGGAAAAAGGCTTTCGAAGGCTCAATCAGGGAAGAAAACAGGATGAAGAAACGAGAGAGAAGATACATCTAATTTTTTCTTTATGTTTATTAATAGTTAAAAGAATCCTTTAAGGATAAGTGCTATCAACAATAGGATTAATACAGTATATATTGCCCTTTCAACAATGATTCTCCTGATCTTGAATGCTAATAATGGCTTTTCAGTCCATTGGACATATTCCCGGTAAATCTGGAAATTCTTGTCTGGATCTGGCTTGTAAAATCTTGCAGGATCTGCCTGTTTCTTTTTTTCAGATTTAATGATGCCAATTAACCATGAGAATATTGTTTTTGCATGCACTATCGAAAAATAGAGTATTGACCCAACTACTGCGACAAGCAAAAAGATCTTTATCTCTTTGATTGACCAAATGTTAATAATTCCATCCGATAAGCTTTGTACCCATGGCATTTTCAGAATTAAGATACAGTTACTTCCTTTGTTTGCGAGATGATTAGTTTATTTGTCTTTAGGTCATATAGCTTTAATTCTATTATTTCCCCAGCTGGCTCTGTTGATTCAAAATATTTTGAGACTAAATCTGCCTCAGTTAATGTCTTTGTCAGCTTTTGGCCAGGATTTAAGCCAATTCCATAAGTGAAGCTTCCCCTTTCAAAACTTTTTCTTTCATCAGTTGAATCTGCATCATACCAGAATATTTTGATTCTTGGCGTTATTGGCACATCTCCATTTACTAAAGTAAATGTGATGGATGTCATTTTCTTTCCCTCATTTTCAACTTCAAAGTCAAATGATAGGCTCTTGGTTATTTCCCCTGTCTTTGCAGACGTGTCAACTGTTTCAGGTTTTACCGTAGGCTTAGTTGCTGGCTTTGCCTCTGTTTTATTGGCAGGAGCCTCAACCTGCTTTGCTGGTTGCTGCTCAATTGCGGTTTTGTTTGACTTTTCAAATGATGGCAGATTGATGTCAAAAGAGCATCCTTTCTGGAAGATGAATACAAAAATCAGCGCTAGTATAATTAAAATGTAGATTAATCGTTCAAGAGTCCTAGGCATTATCCTTATCACAAAAGATTTTTCATCATAAGTTTTCTTGAATTTTTCCTTGTAGTCGCTCTTAGGCTCTGCTTTGATGTCTAGTTTAGCTGTATTAAGTTTGGGGGTTATTGGAGTAAAATCAGGCTCGTTAGCATCTTTTCCTCTTTTTAGGTCTGCCATACCTGAATTCTAATTTTTTGTATATTTAAAGTTTTTGGTTGATTGCAGGTAAATATGAAAATAGCAGATATTATCTCATTCTCAAGAACTGAATATGATAAGCTTTTTATATGGATGACTATTAACCCATCCTATAGAAGTGGGGGGGTAAAAATGCTAATGAAGAAAAACATACCAAATATGGTCCTTATGAATATAGTCCAGAATATACCCAGCCTGATTGTGGGCTTAATTATTATCATAATTGCAGTGATGATCTTGGGAAAGATTAACAGCAATGCATGTGAATCATCCGATATTTATGCTTCGCTTTCAAACCAGCTTTCTTCACATAGCGAGTTCAAGAATGTGTTGTCAGAGAATCCAAGGATAACTTTCATGAGTGCAGAGTTTATAACTAATGCAAAAAAAGGCAATGTTGCATTTTTTGCTGATGCACAGCCAGGCCAGTATTTCCTGGAATACCCTACTGGATTTTCAGCAATTTATGACCCCAAAAAAGATTCAGTGGTCAAAGTGCTCCAGCTTGAGTTTGCTCCAAATGATCTTTTGGAAAAAGTTCTTGCCCATGACGAGATGCAGAACTTAAAAAATCTTCAGCCTCAGATAATCAAGATAACAAACGATAATCTGGCAACTCTGCAATCCCAGCTTGCTGATCTTACCGCTTCTGATATCGGCTTTTATCTTCTGAATTACAACAACCAGATAATTATAAAATACAATTATCAGAATGACTCAATCATGAAGTCTTACACAACTAGCCAGCCGGCTGTAGAATGATTTTTTTAATCTTTTTTTCATGTTAAATTATTTAAACTGCTATAAAGCAGAGCAAGGTCTATGCAAGAGCCAACTGATTTCCAAAAAAGAGTGTATCTGCTTCTCAAAAAGATCCCAAAAGGGAGAATTACAACATATAAGATTATAGGTGATATGCTCGGAATCAAGGCATATCAAGCAGTCGGCCTTGCCTGCAAGATGAATCCTTTTGCCCCTGAAGTCCCTTGCCATAGGGTTGTCAAAAGTGACGGGAGCCTTGGGGGCTACAGCGCTTCTGGCGGAATTAAAAGAAAGATTGCCTTGCTTGCAGATGAATATGTTTATATCAATAAATGGAAAATAATTGATTTTAAAAAGAAGCTTTTTAAGTTCTAAGATTTGTGGATCAGAAAACATATAGTTTAGAAAGCTGGAATTGATTAATCTCTGCCCCTAAGTTCTGCAATATCATTAAAAATCCATTTTGAAGCATCAAGGAAATCCTTAGCTATGTAAATCCTATTGCCATATTGGTTTTGCATCCCTTGAACATCTGTAAGATCGCCAAGCTCTGCAGTTTTAAATGCCGGCACAAGTATACTTTTTCCTCCTGTATTCAAGCCAAGTACAACATCTGATTTCCGATCACCGATCATGTAAACCATTTCAACTCCATTTGGGGCAAATTTTTTCTTTGCCTTTTCCACAAGGCCTGTATTTGGCTTTAAGTCAGGATGTTTATTTACAACATAACAATTATCAAAGGTGTGCTTTTCACTTTTCTTCATCACATAATCCATATCAACAAATGGGCACGCAAAATAACCGTCAACAATTGCTCCTTCTTTTTTCAATTGTTCTATGATGTGCCTGTTTACCTCATACATCACATCTAAGGTAAATGGCTTAAAAGCCTCATCATCTATTGCAACTCCTGATTGATTTGTCAAAAACACAAAAAATGAATCGTCTAGAGTTTTAAGTAATTTTATTCCTTCAGGCACTCCTGGCAGAAATTTTACCTGGGCTTTCCAGTTTGGATCTTTTCCCAAATAGTAATTATGATCAACATTTATTGTTCCATCTCGGTCTGAGCAGATTAGTATTGTCATAGTTTTTTATTAGTATAAGCCTATTTAAAAATATTATTGTGAATCACTCGGTTTTATATGCCACCAATTCACCTAATGAGCCAAGCTCAGCAGTCCTTCTCCAAGTATCAAAAAGGTTTAAGATCGGGTCATTAAACCGATTAAGCATCTGAACTCGCACTTTATGCGGATCAAGCCTAGACTCATTATCTGCACTATCGCTGAATATCGGAGAAAACCTTATACCTTTGTCTGTTCCTGGATAATCCCGGTTTACCATGTAATAAGCAAATGTTCCTTCTTGGCAATCTTGCGCTCTATAGAATACCTGTCTTGCAATTGCAAAATCCGATTTCTTAAACTTGTGCAGCTCTCCATTAAGGATTATGGTTGATTCAATGTTTTCTTTGAATTTGGCAGGCTTATTTCTGAAACCCCTTAAGGCAGCTTCAACAGCATCCTTGTTCCTTTTTTCATAGAATATCTCAATGCCCATAGGATGCCCCATTCTCTTATCTGTTGCCTCTGCAGCAGCTTGAGCATAAGCTCCCATAAAGTGATTAGCATAGCGATGCATTTTACAAAAAGAATTCACATCACCAGTCTGCACCCATTTTTTCATTTGCCCAAATATGTCTATTAATGTTCCATAAATTAATTCAGTATTTGGGTTTTCAATTTGAATAAGGCCATACATTTTTCCTGCATTAGGGTCTGATACTACTCTGCCAGTTGTTTCCATCATCAGCCTGAAAAACAAAGTTGAGTACTTTTGCAAGTCATCCATTCTTATTTTAAAACCTGTATAATTACTCAGGATAGTCAAATACGCGTAGGTGACTGCATGAGGCAATACCATCAATGCAGTTGCTATATCATCATGGTCAACTGCTGATTTTAAAATGCTGACATTTGCTTTTTTTTGCTCCATTATCTTCTTTATTTTATGGAACCACTTGCCTCCATCATCAGGATTTCCAGGGATGAATATCACATTCTGTCCCTTTGGAGAAACTGTTGGCCTATACATGGCATGCACACTAAATATTTCAACTTCAGGCTTTGCAGTCTCAATCATTGCTTTCATCGCATTAGTTTTGATAGAAGTCAGATCCGCAATTGCTTCGTTTGCAAGTGGTGCAAGGCGCCTTATTTCAGATTCAGTTATATCAATTGGCAAAGAAAATAATATTAAATTGCTTCTGCTCACTAATTCTTCAGAAGATAATAATTCATAGCCAAATTCACTGCATAGCTTTTCCGCTTTAACTTTATTTGTGTCAGAAATTGCAATTTCTAATCCAGAATTTTTAAGTATATCTGCAAAATAAGACCCTTCTGCTCCAGCTCCACCAACAATTCCAACTAATCCATCCATTATTCCAACTCACTATTTAATAATAAAGCTCTGAGAATTCCCAGAGGCAAATAATTACCTCTTTTTTTAACTGATATTAATTTAATAAAAAAAAATGATTTACTTCTTCTTCCTTTTCTTAGTCTTCTTGATCTCTTTCTCAAGGTCAAGCTCTTCGAAAAGCTCTTTGTATCGATTTCTGATGGTAACTTCAGTGACTCCTGCAACATCTGCAACTTCTCTTTGTGTCCTTTTCTCGCCATGCATCAATGCAGATACGTAAAGTGCAGCAGCAGCTATTCCAGTTGGCCCTCTTCCAGATGTTAATTCAGCTTTTTGTGCCTGTTCAAGTATTTCAACAGATTTTGATTGGGTTTCTGCGCTTAATTTTAATGAGCTGGCAAATCTTGCGATATAATCTGCTGGATTTGATGGTAATATTGTGATTCCAAGTTCTCTTGTAACAAACCTGTATGTCCTTCCAATTTCCTTTTTTTCAATTCCAGAAGCCTCGCTTAATTCATCAAGTGTCCTGGGCACTTCATGCCTTCTGCAGGCAGCATATAATGCTCCTGCTACAACACTTTCCATCGATCTTCCTCTGACAAGCCCTCTCTGAACTGCCAAAGTGTAGATTCTTGCAGCTTCTTCTTCAACAGATTTAGGTAATTTTAGATATGAAGAAACTCTTTTGAGTTCTGCCAATGCTAATTTAAGGTTTCTTTCTATAGCAGTTGAGATCCTGTATTGCCACTTTCTTAATCTGAAGAATTTGTTCCTGTCTCTTGTTCCCATTGAATAGAGGTCAGAGCTTCTCCCAACTTCTGTTCCAAGGCCCTGGTCAAACTGGGTATAAGTCATAGGAGCTCCTGTTCTCCTTCTCTGCTCTCCATCTTCCTCTCCAGAAAATTCTCTCCATTCCGGAGTGAAATCTATAAGTTTATCTTCAACAACTAAACCACAGTCTTTGCAGATGATTTCCCCTTTTTCTTTATTTAAGAATAAATTTATACTACCACATTCAGGACATTTTTTCACATATTGGACCATTTTATGCACCCTTTCTGTTTATTAGCATTAGATTCATAAAGGTCTGCCTATATCTTGAGATTATGATTATCCCAAAATTATCTTGATAGGCACCCCGCTTAATCACTAAATTTAATCATCATGTATATACTGCAAAATAATTAAATTTATATACGGAATCAATAATTGATATTTAAACCTTTCGGTTTATATATGAAAAATTGCGCTTTCTAATCACAAAATTTGGCTATCCTCCGATAAAATCGGCAGACAAGCATTCTAGTAGCTTTTTAAAGCAAAATAAGCTTATTTGCGAAATTTACCTATGTTTTAAGCTTTTTAAGACAATAAAACGGCTAATGAGATATAGTTCTATAATATTGTTGCATAAGATATTTATAAAGTTCTCAAGGATGTATTGTGATGCCGTCAAGATTAGACTATAATAAATTAAACTTTATGTTAAATGCATAAGGAATAATTAGTTATAATCCCGAATTAACTATAGTTAATTTGGGTGTAAGCCTAATTGGCAAAAAAAATGGGGTGATAAGTATGCAAAAGATAGTTCTGAAAAATGGTAGATTTATTGACCCTAGAGATGACATAATGAAGAAAATAGATGCAAGGTTTGAGGAAAAAAAACTGTCCAATCGTATAGAAAGGGACCTATTGGTTGAGCAGCTAAGCCTGGTCAGAGAAGAATGGGATACAGTCTGAACAGTTTGATATCAAAAAGTGAGATGTGCTGATTCAGATATGTTAGATATATTTATTCATAACCTGATTTTAGGCAAGCAAGGCTCTTCCACACCTCTTTCCTTGCCTGCCTTCTTTTTTGTTCGCCTATAAATTATGTTAAACTAGTTCTAATTGAGATAAAACTTTAAGCACTAGTTTTATAAAGGTAAAGCTATATCTTAACTTTGTTGATTAAGTTCAACATCAAGAAAATTCATTAAAGGTGATACAATGGTTCAGGTAAAAGTGTTTAGCACACCAACATGCCCATGGTGTTATAAGGCAAAAGATTACTTTAAAGCAAAGAAAGTCGAATATAAGGATTATGATGTCAGCATTGATGAGAAGGCTAGGAATGAGATGATCGAGAAGTCTGGCCAGATGGGTGTTCCTGTGATCATGATAGGTAAAAAGGTTATAATCGGTTTTGATAAGTCTGCAATAGACCAAGCTCTTAAAGCTGAAGCTTGATTTTAATATTATTAATTCTGTTAAATATCAATTTGTTTATACAACAAAAGATTTTTATATTAGGTTTCATTTTGGACCATAATAAGGGGTTTAAATGGTGAATAAAAGGTTTCGAAAAGCGTCTGCATTAATTATCCTATTAATATTCCTAGTTACATCCTTATCTTTTGCGGCTGAAGCAAAGACTAGCAAATATGATACTGATCGGTATTACAGGTATTATGATGATTATTATTCAAGCAGATATTCTTATGGATCAAGGAATTCATATGACCGCGGCTATGTTGCCGGCTATGTAGATGGTTATCATGATGGTTATGATAATAGACGAGATGCAAGATACACATACAAAAGCTATGAAAGTAACCGAAAGATATATGTCAAATATTATCCTGTTTACAGGACTTCTTACAAGGTTTACAGTTATAACGGATACAGGTATTATTGAATTATCTTAATCAATTCTTGACCACCTAAACTTTTTTATAGTATTGTTAATGTAATTTTGATATGGTTAAGTTTTCAAATAACGATGCTAATTTATTTTCCAAATTTCTTAAATATGATTCATATTTTTTAATTCTTGCATTTGCCATAGCTATCATAATAATCAAAATAATAATCTCGTTCTCATCAACAAATTTCTACAATTATGATGCAGTTGGCCATTATTTGTCCTCTTGGGTGATAAGGGAACATTTGTTTCCAAGCATGATTGGCTGGAATCCATTCCTTTATTCAGGTTTTCCAGCAAACCAGTTCTATCCTGCATTATTTCATTACTTAGCAGCCTTATTGTCTTACTCTATGCCTCTCACAGATGCTCTTAAACTTTTAATTTCATTATCCTTGATCTTGACTCCCATCTCCCTATATTATTTTCTTAGAAAATCATCATTTTCACAGGTTAAAGCGTCAATTGTAACATTGGCAATGACATCCTTCTTGTTTTTGAATGACAGCACATTCAAGCAAAGAGGGGTTGTTGGTGCAACATTCCATTCTACAATTAGTACTGGAACACTTGCAGAAGGTTTTGCCCTGCCATTCATCTTTTTTTATCTTGGGATGCTTAATGAAAAAAAAGCAAAGATTATCCCCTTGACCTTACTTATGTCAGCAATAGTTTTAAGCCACGTTTTCGGAATATTGGTAGCTTCCTCAGCTTTTATTGCAGTCTTTTTTTTCTCTGATAAAGAAAAACAGAAAACTTTAATCCATCATGCTCTACTGACATTGTTATTATGCGCATTTTTTGTGCTGCCATTTATTTTTAAATACAGCTTTACAACAGCAGCTTATGTCAAATTAATTCCAGATACTATCAGCTTTTATTCGCTCATAGCAACTCTGGCGCTCATATTATATTTTTCCTTGAAGAATAAAGAAGTGGAGTTTTTCCCTGTCATAACTTTATTTTTCATGCTCACTATAATGACGCTTTTGATAGAAGTGTTAAAGCTAAGTATCCATCCGCTAAGACTTTTGCCATTTCTATATATTTTGGCAATAGCAATATTTTTCAAGACTTTAGATAAAAAAATGGTTTATTTTATATCACTGGTATTCTGTATCATATTCCTGATTTTTTTCAATCCGTTTCATTTTAAGGCACCAAACAGCATAGAAATTCCTGATTTTGGAAAGTTAAATTCAAGATTCATGGTTTTTGCGTATGGCTATGATCAGCCATCTGTGCAGACACTTGAGCATATTATACCGATGAAAACAGGCAACTTTGGGATGAAAGGGACTTATATCGAGTCATCACTGCATGGCAGGATTGTGACAGACATCCAAAAGTTGGTTAACAAAAATGTTTATGTGTTCGGGACTCCTTGGGATTCAGGAGCGATTGAGAAGGCATCGTCAGAGAATAAGACAATTATTTTGGATAAATTCTTTGACGCGTTTAACATAAATTATATCATCACTGAATCAGAGCCATTGGTCAAGTACACAGAGAAGAGATATGTGTTTAGCTACAAAAGCGCAAATTATTCGTTGTATAAGGTTGGCAATTCATCTTTAGTTGAAGCAATTGAGATGCCGGTGTATCCAAATGTTTCAGATGATATTTTGAAGGAAGTCAGATTTATTTTAGGAAATTATTCTTACAAAAAGATTGGGGTCCCTATAACAATTCTAGAACAGTCAGAATCACAGGATTATGTCAAATTTGCGATTGATTCACCTAAAGACGTTCTTGTTCTGGTTAAAATAAGTTATTTTCCAAATTGGCAAGCATATTCAGTTGATAAAGAGATTCCAATCATCAAATCTCCAACAAACCATATGATCTTGAAAGCAAAAGGGGTTGTTGAGTTGAGATATCAAAATATCTGGATAGACTACATAGGCAATGCTTTGTCTGTTGTTGGGATAATAGTCATGTTAGCGTTAATTGTTTTTTCATTTAGAAATAAACCATAGAAATGTTTATATAATGTGAAGTGAAAGCTAGTTGTTATGAAAAAAGGCGTCGAGCAAAAAAAAAGGTTGTATTTGAACACATCTGCAAGTCAAAAATTGACATTGATCTCTTCAATTGGGGTCTTGATTGTTCTGGCTCTTATGATTATTAGCTTTGGCACAAAAACAACCTTAGCCGGGGGATCAGATTATATAACAAACGAATTTTTATTATATGAAGATTCAATTGCCTCAAATTTTGCTGCATCAGATAGCAGTAATGATTGTGCAGTTGGATATATTTTAAATTTAGAAGATGGAACTACGATTTGTGAGACAACCGCATCAGGTCTTCCTATCGTGAATAGCAGTAATAATAGTAGTAATTATACTAAAACTAAATAGTCAGTATCTGATTTCTAAAATAGTTTTGGATAATTTCTATGCATAAAACTTCTTAATCAGGCAAATAATAGAAATCTTTAAATAAACACCCGTTAAGGTAATGTTATGAAGAAGAGAGTGCAGAAAAAAAGCAGCAGAACATCCGATAAAAATAAACATAAATTCTTCATCATCACTTCTATTGCAATCATATTTATCCTTGCCATTATAATATTTAATGTCCGCAAGACCGGTTTAGGCGGCGGTACTGAATACAACTATGAATACGATGATTACACAGCAACCAATGACGCATCTAGCTCAACATCACCTTCTTATGGAGATGAAACCTGTGGTGCAGATTCAGCCACAGTTCAGACAGATGAAGGGGTTGTTTGCGCCCCGAGTCCTTCTGGAGATGACCCAACAAAGTTTGATTGTGATAAAGATAAGGATGGTATAAAGGAATGTCAAAAGGATGATATTTGTGCCACATGCAAAGGAATACCAGTTTGTGTTGATAATGATGGTTCAGATAAAGGGTGCAATCAGCTTGTGAGCAGTTGCGGTTGGATTAATCAACCACCTAAGATTGATAATAGCGACGGAATGCCATGTTGTGCATCAGATCAAAAAATATGCCCAGCTGGAAAAGATCCAATTAAATATGGATGTTGTCCTTCAACTTCTACATGCAAGGATTATCATGATAATCCTAAATGTGATTACAGCAATCAGGATCCAAAAGGAAGTAATTGTCAACAAGGTCTCGAAAAATGTGGTGATTTCAGTTGTTGTGATACAGCTAAAGAAGTTTGCATGAAAGGGGTTTGTCAGCCGAAAGATCATGTAGCTGAAAAATGTTCTGCAGGATCTACAAAGTGTGGAGATAATTCAGGTAAAAATATTTTGTGCTGCAAAGATTTGTCTGAAGATTGTCAAGTGGTAGAAGTAAATATTCCACTTTTCGGTGGTATCTATGGACAATGTGTCCCAAAAGAAGCTACATGCGCAAGCATGGGTAAAATAAGATGTGCCGGTGCAGGAATATGGGGCAAAGGTGGCAAATATGGAGAAAGAGCTTTTTGTTGTGACCCTGGAAAATGTCAAGTATCTCCTGATGGATGGCCAAAATGTCTTCCTTAGTTATCTTGACATTAATGTAGAAGCATAATTTTCCACAGTTCTTTTGAATAAGTTTGAGAATTCAAGCTTTTCACGAAAACTTAGGTTATTTACATCATGATATTTAAGATTGTCTTGTCCAACCCTTATTTTTCCATTTTGGCTTAAATAAAAGACAAGTGTGTTATTAAAAAGAGTTTTCTCAGTTGTTTCTAGTCCTTGAATTTCTTGAGTGTACTGCAATAGATTTTGTGCAAATTTAAAAGCATCTTCAGATTTCAATTCTTCATCTGACATAGTTTGAATTTCACCTAAACCCTCCCTAAGCACAGATGATGTTGAATTGGATAATCCCTGTTCAGAAACATATCGCCTAAACTCCTCCCTCGGCATATATTCTCTCTCCCTTCCGCATTGCAGATTGAATAAAACAGCTCCGCCTATTGCAGAATATCCTAAAGTTGCACCAAGATTTCTAAGAAAAGTTCGTCTCGAATTCCCATCCATCTTATCGTCAATTGTCATTTTTTCACCTAATAATCCAATTATAGCCAAACATTATTATTGCTGGCTTACGTATCTAATAACAGCCTCTGCAACCCCTTCCCTGACATTCTCCAAAAACACCTTATCTCGGTCGGTTAGATTATTTGGGTCTATCCAAGCAAAATATGGAATAAGTTTCCTGTCTTCCTCTTCAACAGCAGATGAATCGAAATGGTTTAACATCCACCTCTGCTCACCAGTCAGATTATGAACATCAATTGATGTATACTCTTGATAAAATTGTATCATCATGCTATTCTCTTTCAAAAAAACTGCATCTCTTTGTGAAGGATTTTGCAAATCAATCTGAGGATATAATTTATGTACAAAATCAGTTATTCCTTTAAGTTCTTGAGGAACTCCCGTTGCATCTTCAATCACGCAATCAACAGAAGTTCTGTCAATATTGTAGAGATCCGCAAAGTATTTCTTAGCTCTTGCTTCAGTTGGGTCAGCCTTTCCAGAGCATCCAGATAAATAAGCACCAATTGCACCAGCCGAAATGTTTATAAAATCCCTTCTTCCAATTGCCATAAAATCACCTTTGGCGTTTTAGTTAGAGCTAGTATTTAAATCTTTCTATTTAGTTGTAACTTAATAGTGGTTACTAATATCGATGAACTCTCTAAGGATTAAAAATCAGGTGATTAAAAGTGAGCTGTATCAAAACTGCAGATGAACAATTCCTGTGGGAAGATACTCACCGAAAACCTTATATATCCTTAATTTGAAGGATTATTATAATGCTTGAATCTTGGATCTACACGCTGGTAAGTGTAATTATCATCAGCCTTATCTCACTTATAGGAGTCATTGCATTGTCTGTTAAGACTGAAAAACTTAAGAAAGTCCTTATTTATATGATCAGTTTTTCTGCAGGTGCATTGCTTGGAGATGCATTTATACATCTGCTTCCAGAAGTTGTTGAAGAATTTGGATTCGGTATTAATGTCTCTTTGTATGTCATAGCTGGTATTGGCGTATCATTCATCATCGAAAAGATTGTCCATTGGAGGCACTGCCATATGCCTGTGACTAAGTCTCATGTTCACCCGCTGAGCATAATGAATTTGTTTGGAGATGCTATCCATAATCTGATTGATGGCCTGATTATTGGTGCAAGCTATATGGCAGGTATACAAATAGGAATAGCGACCACAATAGCAGTTATTGCTCACGAGATTCCTCAAGAAATAGCTGATTTCGGTGTGTTAATACACGGCGGTTTTACAAAGGGAAAAGCATTATTCTATAATTTTCTGACAGCATTGACCGCTATTCTGGGTGCGGTAATTGCCTTGATCCTAGGCACAATGTCTGAAAACCTCACAATATTCCTGATCCCTTTCGCAGCAGGGACATTTATTTATATTTCTAGTGCAGATCTTATTCCTGAACTTCACAAGGAAGTTATTTGGAAAAAATCAGTCATTCAGTTCATCTGGTTTGTGCTTGGAGTGGCAGTCATGCTCTCCTTAGTATTCCTAGAATAATATCAATAAAACAAGGGGTGATAAAATGGTAAATCTATTAAGTGTTTTGGTGGCAGCAATAGCATCCTTTATAATCGGCTGGCTCTGGTATTCCAACTTTATGTTTGAAAAAACTTGGATGGGCCTCATGCAGGTAAAGAAAACAGATATGAAAGGGATGAAAGACAAGATGATGAAGTCGATGGTCTTCGGCTTCCTGAGCACATTGGTAGCCGCATTTGTGTTGGCGGTTCTGATCGAACTGACAAATTCTACAACAGCAATGGTTGGAGCTCAGCTTGGCATATTAGTCTGGCTAGGTTTTATCGCAACAACTAGTTTAGGAGCAGTTCTATGGGAAAGCAGGCCCTTGAAGCTTTATCTTCTGAACAATCTTCACAGCCTTTTGGTCTATGCGGTAATGGGAGCTATTATTGCAATCATGTGATTTTTTTATTTTTAGTTTATTATTTTTATTAACTTTAAGATTTTCTTAATCTACATTGTGCTTCCTTGCGTTTTCACCAAGCATTTTCTCCTCTTGAAAACCTAACTTATTAGTTTTATTTTGCTATTGATCAATTCATTTACGTTCTAATTGTGCTTCCTTGAGTTTTCACAACGAGCATTGTGCGGTTGAAAACGGAACTTAGTTTATATTCTATTATCAATTTTTTTATATTAATCTTTATCTTACTCTTCCAGCAGGAAGGATTATATTTAAAGATTGTCTGAATTATGATTTATCGATCTCATGCATACCAACAAATTTATAAAGAATAGTTCCTGGGAATAGATTATGGGATACACTATTGGCATCGATATTGGGGGAACTAAAATAGCTGGTGTGTTAGTTACTGAAAAAGGCAAGATCCAAAAATGTACTATCCTACCGACAGAGGCTAACAAAGGAAGGAAAAGGATTGTCGAGAATATCATAAAAGTCATCAATTATCTGGACAATGGCAAGATTCAAAAGATCGGCATCGGCACTCCTGGTTTCATCGATAAAAAGAATAAATTAGTTCTGATCAAAAATATCCCTTCTCTCACCGGATTTGATCTAGCAAATACACTTAAAAATAAAACAGGAAAAAAAGTCTCTATCCATAATGACGCAAAATGCTTTGCTGTTGCTGAACATAGATTAGGCGCCGGAAAAGGCTATAAAAACATGGTTGGATTCATTATAGGAACAGGAATAGGCGCAGGAATAATCATCAATAATCAGCTTTATGAAGGAACTAGTTATGGAGCAAGCGAGATTGGCCACACAATCATCTCTGATAAGAGTGATAAGTGCAGCTGCGGCAATCATGGAGACCTTGAAAGCCTTTGTTCAGGCCCAAATATTGTCAAGAGACATAATTCAATAAAAGGCATCAAAAGAATGAAAAGTCCGAAGGATATATTCAGCTCAAGAGATATAAAGACTAAGAAGTTTGTCGATGAGACTTTGGACTATTTGGCGAAGGGCATCGCAAATATAGTCAATATTCTTGATCCAGGAATCATAGTTATAGGTGGGGGTCTTAGCCATCTGCCGATCTTTAAAGAGATTAATAAAAGGTTTAAAAAGTATACCAATGCTAATTCTGCAAAATCTAACATTATTGAAAAAAATCATCTGGGAGACTATTCAGGCGCTATTGGTGCAGCACTTCTATCTTTTAATCATTAGCTTTCCATAATAATATTTTGACAATACAAAACTATAAAAAGAGAGGCTTTCATAAATTTGGTTTTAATGAAGAAAAAAGTTGAGCAGATATCTTTCAAGGCAAGAGACATTATTTCTATTCAGGATTTGACAAGGGAAGAAATCCTCTATTTGATGGAAAAAGGAAAGGATATGTATACTGAAGAGCAATCTGGCAATAGATACACGAACTCCTTAGGAAAAAAAGTATTATTTCATGCATTCTATCAGGACAGCACAAGGACGATTAACAGCTTTAATGCCGCAATGCAGGAGCTTGGAGGCATTGTCCGTGGTTTTTCTGGAAAAGAAGGCACTTCTGTTATGAAAAAGGAATGTATCAGGGACACTATTGTGATGGCAGAAGCGACCCATGCTGATATCATTGTTATGAGGCATCCTAAAGATGGTTCTGTACAGTGGGCTGCTGATGTTGCGCATGTTCCAGTTATAAATGGTGGTGACGGAACTAATGAGCATCCTACTCAGGCTCTACTTGACTTGTTCACAATGTACCTTATAAATAATGATAAGCTTGATAATGTAAACGTAGGCATTGGAGGCGATCTGGCACATGGAAGAACAATTCGTTCTTTATGCGCAGCTCTATCAAATTTTGATGATATAACGATAAGGTGGGCTGCTGATGATATTCTTGGCATGCCAGATGATGTGACACGATGCCTTAAAAAAAGGAATGTGGCTGTCATAAGGCATAAGCAGGTTAAAGATGTATTAAGGCAAGTCATGTTCTATTATATGACTAGGCCTCAATTTGAGATGATGTCTGGCAATCCTGTCGAGAATCAGAAAAAGATTTTGAAATTGCTTGATGTTTACAGGATTACTCTTGAAAAGATTACAGGTCACAATTTCAAATTGATGCATCCTTTGCCTGTCAATAGCGAGACTAGGGAAATAGATTATCAGGTATATTTTTCAGCACAACAGCATTTTTTCACACAAGCTGAGAATGGAGTATTCATGAGAAAAGCTTTGCTTGATGAAATACTTGAAGGAACTATATACGAAAGATTTACTGGAATTTTGCCTGATGAGATCAGGATAGGAAACAATAGGCTTAAGAGAAGGATTAAAGCAAGAAGAAAAGAAGGAAGGTTCATAGACAATATTCATGGAGGTATTGTTTTGGATCATCTTATGCCTAAGACAGAAGACAAAGTCAAGGAAACTCTTAAGCTGGCTTGTGGAGATTGTGATATTATCTCTGCATATCTTCATGACAGCGATAAGTCTTTCGTTAAGACAAGCGTAACATACCTCGACGAACGCGGATTGAAGATGGTCTGCATGTGCTCACCTGACCCAACAGTAAATATCATCCATAACGGTCATGTCCATGAAAAATATGTTTATCTTTTATGCAGGAATGATAATTGCATCACAAGAGTTTTAGAAGAAGATGTTCCTCCAAGATTCTATAAGGATGACGGAAATATTAAATGCAGGTATTGCAGGCATACATATGAAGTAAGCAATCCTAATATGGCGCAATTTGAAAGAAAGCATTTCTTGGCAACCTTGCCATCATCTGTTATTCCAGTCGGGAAATAAGGTTACATATATTATATATTAGCGTAAGTTTTTTTCATCAGCAATGCATCTTCTTCAATATTCGGGCTTTCGGATATTACAACTCCTTTTGCCTTGAATTCCTTTAAAACCTTTAGCACATCAACATAATTAAATTTTGATTCTGTAAGGATCAGATGGTTTTTCTCACCTTTCTGGCCATGCTCAATTCCAGACATGTGGATATGCATGTTTTCAAGCCCTTTTCTTCCTAATGCCTGTTCAGTCGCTTCCATAGTTTTTCTAAAATCTTCATAATTATTCATTTTTCCGATTGATCTGGCGAATAGATGCGCAAAATCTATGCATGGCATCACTTGCTCCAGTTCCTGGCTCAACTTCAAGATTTCTTTAAGCTCTCCAAATTGCGTTCCTTTACCTGTGGTTTCTGGCCTGATCCAGATAGGATTATCTGCATCCTGCAACTTTTTTATTATCTCATTTAGTTCACTTCTAACTTTTGCGTAGACTTTTTCAGGCTCAATCTTCATATAATATGCTGCATGAAATACTAAGCTAAATGCACCTGCTTTATGCGCAATGCTTGCCGCATTGATAATTCTTTTTTTTGAAGCTTCGATCTTCTCTTTTTCCAAAGAATTAAGATTTATGAAGTATTGTCCGTGGCAAGTCATGATTATATCATCTTTTTCAGCCTGAATCTTGACAGGCACAGCAGATTTCTCATTTAGGTTTACCATCCTGACAAATTCAAGCTCCATTGCTCCTAAACCCAGTTCCTTGACTCTTTTGACACCGTTGACAGTGCTTCTATCTTCTGTAGAAATAGGTATTCCAGCTGTGCCAAAAAGTAATTTATTGAAGGCCATTTAGAAAACATAATTGCCAAGTTTAAATAGTTTTTGTACGCTATTGGCCGCTAAGCATGATAGTATAATCTGCCATTCTTGATGTGTATGCATTCGGTTTTAGTACAGAGAAACCACCTACCAGGTCACCAAGATCACCTATCATTCTCCTTCCATTCACAATGAAACTTGTTGTTTGGTCATATGGTTTAGCAAATCCACCAATTAGATTATAGATCTCTTCAGGCTGATCAGAGTCATCGTGCGCTTGCCTTATCGATAGCTTTCCTCCTTGTGTGAAATCTTCAGTTATTACTCCAATTTCTCTGCCTGCTGAATCAATCAAAAGACCATGGAATAAAGGCAGTTCATCAATCAAGTGCGGCAATTCTGCCTCAATCAAGAACCACCAGTCATCGCTACGCTATAGAACTGGTGGTATGATTTACTAACTTCTCAGTCACAGAAAAGAGAAAGCCAGTACTGTTTTGCTTGGTCTCTTGCTGAGCCATATTTCTGCATTCTGACATAATTCACAGTAAAATCTAGACTTGTTGGCGTTACTCCATATGAAGCAGGGCTCCAAAGTCCGCTATCCCAAAACAATCCTCCCTCGTGTTTTGGCTTCTTTAATTCAAGAAACAATCTGAAAAATTTTCTGGCAATGAATCCTTTAATTTTCTTTGCGAATTCCAGCTTGCTTCTTATTCCCAAATCTAAGA
>Ga0209541_10000668_pt1 | contig 68002 bp, 66 predicted proteins | sample RifCSPlowO2_01_FD_184027 | JGI IMG/M metagenome (GOLD analysis project Ga0209541, IMG submission 184027) | Groundwater microbial communities from Rifle, Colorado - Rifle CSP2_plank lowO2_0.1 (SPAdes) (version 2) | ecosystem: Environmental > Aquatic > Deep subsurface > Groundwater | place...
CGGTGGTTTTCTCTCCTGTTTTTTTGGGCATGGTATTACAACGGCGGAAATCGCAGGGGAAGAAATTCCTTTATTCGTAGGGGTAATTTCTTGACTGTGTGACGCCATTACAGCCCGATTATAGCGGAAATATGACTATTTAGCAAAAAAAAGCGCCATCAGTGATGGCGCTAGAGTCAGGAGCTTTTTCAGTGTCTAGTTAAATTTAGCTGTTAACAAGTAAGAATCTCGAAGCCTCCTGTTAAGGAAAAGCGGAGTTGCTTTATCGAAAAATTCTTTCCCGCGAACTTCCCCTGCAGTTCAAGGAAATCACTTAATTCCTGCACGATATCAGGGTTGATCGGAAATGAACATTCGCCTTTGTACCTGCAGGTTGGATGAACAAAATGAAGGCGGCCATCTCTTACAACAACATCGGTCCCAGTTTCCCGCTGTCGGCAAAGGGCTTGGAGGAAAGTATGACAAAATGTTTCCGATTCAGTATGCCCTTTTGGTTTAATACTGAAGCCTCGCAGGTTGTCTGAGCCGTCCATTAATAGTTCCAAATCCATCTCAAAGTTCATATTTTCCTTTGGTTGAGTTTTCTGCCCTATTTGATATCATCACCTGCGTCATATGTCAAGAAAAAGGATATACATGGATTATGCCACCACGACGCCGGTTGACCCGAGAGTGCTAAAAGCAATGGCGCCATTTTGGTCGGCCGATTTTGGCAATCCAAGCTCCATTCATTCTTTGGGTGTCGTGGCCGAGCGCGCGGTTTTAGAAGCCGAAACGGATATTGCAAAAGTTTTGAGAGCGCACAGAGACGAAATTATTTTTACGTCCGGCGGTACCGAGGCGAACAATCTGGCAATTTTCGGAGTCGTTGAAGCCTCGCGAAGCAGAGGAGTTTCTTACAAAAAGATGCACGCCATCACAAGTGTCATTGAGCATTCTTCGGTTTTGGAATGTTTCCGAGAACTAGAGCGGCGCGGGGTTTCAGTCGATTATATTCCGGTATCCGAAGAGGGAATTGTAGACACCGAAATGATTAAAGAAAAAATTAAGAAAGAGACCGTGCTCGTTTCAATTATGTACGCGAACAATGAGATCGGCACCATACAACCAATTTCGAAAATTGCGAAACTGTTACGCGCTTTTAAAAATCGGCCGATTTTTCACATCGACGCGAGCCAAGCACCACTCTATCTTGATGTAACGGTGGAGAAGCTTGGAGTCGATCTTATGACTTTGGATGGTCACAAGATCTACGGCCCGAAAGGTGTGGGAGTTCTTTTTAAAAAACGTGGTGTGTCGCTTCGGCCGATTCTTTTTGGCGGCGGGCATGCGGAACTCCGGCCAGGTACAAAAGCCGTACCGCTCATTGTCGGCATGGCGGAGGCTCTCAAAATTGCGGCGACGGAGCGAGAAAAAGAATCAAAGCGACTCATTACCATTCGTGATTTTTTGCGAAAAGAACTTGTGGCGGTTTTTCCAAATGTTCTATTAAATGGCGGTTCCGACAATTGCCTCCCGAACATCCTAAATGTGAGCTTCCCCGGCGTTGACACCGAGTTTTTGACTTTGCAGTTGAGCGAGGCGGGTATTTTTGTCTCGACCAAAAGCGCCTGCATGCGGGATGAAAAAGATTCTTACGTCATTAAAGCTCTTGGTTCGCGGGGCAGGAAAGAAAATATTTCAGCTTCATCGATTCGGTTTTCGCTTGGTCGTGGCACAAAAGAATCAAACATTGAAATACTTCTTAAAATTTTGAAAAGATCACTATAACATCAAAGGATGTTTCAATCGAAAAGACCATAAAGATTGTAAATATGTCAATGGAATAATAACTATGCTATAGCATAGTTATTATTCCATTGACTGTAGGGATTTGAGGTGGTATGTTATGGGCAGAAAAATTTCTCCCGTTTCTGCGGGGGAGTGGTGGGAGAGAAGCGCCCTCAACTTGATGATGCTGGTCACCCACCACGACTTTGTGTGAGAGAGATCCGAAATCAGCTGAATAAGTCTCTAGCTCACACTTCCCGCAAGTTTTGGGAGTTTAACTCCCAAAACTTGGGGTGACTGTTTTTTCTTAAAGCTCCTGAAGCTTCCGAAGCTCATTTCCGCATAGTTTTTGTTGGCGGCAGAGGCGGAGAAAGACCAGTTCCAATGGAGAAGTTCGGTAACCCCTATTGCCGCCAACATTTTTCGTCCGCTACGGCGGATGATACACGGGTGGGGAGATATGAGAAATCAAATTGAAGTTCTTTTTTATCCCACTCGTCGTTCTTTCAAATCTGAAGGTCTGACCTTCAAAAACATTTTGAGCACCCTAATCCAACGGGACGGGCAAGAGCTCAAAAGGGTGTGGAGAAAAGGATAGTTGATTGATTCCATGAATTACCACACCTTCTTCTTCAGAAACCGGAAGGCTTCTTGTTTCCGAAGAGGAGTTTTGGTGGGGGAGAATTTCAATTATATTGAGTTGATCATTCACCCACCTCGCCCGTCTTGCTTTACCGCGAACGGGTTTTTCTTTTTTAATTTCTTACGATATATCGTAAGAAATTGTAGTTACAGCAACATCCTTATAAACTCCAGTTTTTAAGGGTGTTGTTTACTTCGTTCAAACAAATAAATCCTAAAGTTTAACCTTTTTTCGGACCCCAAGGTTCAATCTTGGGGTTTCCACAAAATAAAAGTAAATAATTGGAAGTTTTTACTTGTAAAAACACCACTTGTGCTCTATAATATTCCCCATGGAGAATCTCACGAAACAACAAATCGTTCTACTTACGCTACTTGTTAGTTTCGTGACTTCTATTGCGACAGGCATTGTGAGCGTCTCTCTGTTAAGCCAAGAGCCGCAAGGGGTAACGCAGACTATAAATCGTGTTGTTGAAAAGACAATTGAGCGGGTGGTGACGGTTCCAAACCAAGGTGCTGTTGTCACCAAAGAAACCGTGGTTGTAAATTCCGAAGATCTCACGGTTTCGTCCATAGAAAAGAATAGTAAAAGCCTCGTTCGTATTTACAAAAAAGTTCTGGAAGCTCCTGAAGCCGTGGCAAAAGATGTTTTTGTTGGGGTTGGCTTTGTTCTCGGAAAAGATGGACTATTAGTAACCGGAGTTGGCATTGGGAAAGAGGGCGGTTCCTATTTCGGAGTGTTTCCTGACGGAACGCAGTTGGTTTTATCGAAAGTGGAGAGGGAAGAAGAAGCCTCAATTTTTCTTTTCCGCGCCGTGAAGCCTGAAAAAAGCGATTTTACTTTTGTTCCCGTAGTGCTTGGCGATTCAGATAAAATTAAACTGGGCCAAACGGTCATATCGCTTGGGGGAAACCTAAAAAATAACGTTTCTCTCGGCATTATCTCCGGCTTTAGGCGGGAAGAAGAAAAAACTACTGCCACCACTACTTCTTCGGGAGTGCCCTCGGGAGAAATCAGAACTATTGAAACAAATATCCCCGCAAAAGATGTTGCAGTAGGAGGGGCGTTGCTCAATCTTTCTGGAGAAGTTGTCGGTCTCTATGGCGAAGATACACTCTTGGAAAAAGCTTCGTATCTCCCAGCCCGTTTCATCAAAGCCGATATGGCCGCAATAGCCTCTGGGGCTTTTGTCAAAGAAGACAGCCAGAAGAAAAACTAGACAATAATAGGATTTTATGTTAATAAATTATAGTGTAGGTTCTAAGCTTTATATATATGCCACCATTCAATCATTTCACCACCAAAGCCAAAGAAGCAATCCGACGGGCGCATGAGCTTGCGATTGAACGTGGTCAAAATCACGTCAATCCGCTTCATTTGCTTGCCGCGCTGATTCTCCAGGAGGACAGCATGGTTGCCTCGATATTAGACAAGCTCGAAGTTGATACCATTTTACTTACCGACTCGCTTCTCGAGGCTATTGAAAGCCCAGAAGCTTCGTCGGTGCTTTCTCCTTCGTATCAAATTTATTTAACGCCGGAACTCGCTCAAGCGATTGAGGCGTCGGGTAGGATTGCAAGTTCGCTTAAAGACGAATTTGTTTCAACGGAGCATCTTTTTGTGTCGCTTCTTGAGGTGCCAGGTGGCGCCAAAGAAATGCTTTCGCGTTTTCGGATTGATAAAAACGGCGTGCTTCGCGTCCTTGAAGAACTCCGAAGTAGCAAAGTGACGGATGTTGGCCACGCCAAAAAATTTCGCTTTCTTGCCAAATACACACGCAGTCTGACAAAGCTCGCGGCCGAAAATAAACTCGACCCTGTCATTGGTCGCGACAACGAAATCAACCGCGTCATCCAAATTCTTTCCCGTCGCACAAAAAACAATCCGATTTTAATTGGCGAGGCTGGCGTTGGGAAAACTGCCATTGTTGAAGGTTTAGCCTCTCGAATTTCGAGTGGCGACATTCCTGAATCACTGAAAGACAAAGATCTTGTGTCTCTTGATCTTGGCCTTCTCATTGCCGGCACCAAATATCGCGGCGAATTTGAAGAGCGTCTTAAAAATATTATGAAAGAAGTTCAACGCTCCGAAGGCAAGGTCATTCTTTTCATTGATGAGATTCACACGATTGTTGGCGCTGGCGCGGCCGAAGGTTCAATGGATGCGTCCAATATGCTAAAACCGGCGCTCTCGCGTGGCGAAGTTCGGGCCATCGGCGCAACCACACTTAAGGAATATCAGCGCCACATTGAAAAAGATCCGGCATTGACCCGCCGCTTTCAGCCTGTGTATGTGAGCGAGCCTTCACCGGAAGACGCAGTGGCAATTCTTCGTGGTCTTAAGGAGAAATATGAGCTTTACCACGGTGTTCATATTACTGATATGGCGATTGTTTCGGCCGTTGAACTTTCGAGTCGCTATATTACCGACCGATTTTTGCCGGACAAAGCGGTGGACTTAATCGACGAGGCCGCTTCCTCTCTTAAAATTTCGCTCGAAAACATGCCGCCGATTCTTGAAGAAACGCGTCGTAAAGTGATGCGTTTGGAAATCGAACGTGAGGCTTTGAAAAAAGAATCAGAAAAGTCAAAGAAAGCCAAAAGCCGAATTAAAGCAATAGAAAAAGAGGTCGCTGACCTCAAAGAAAAGACTTCCGAGATTGAACTAAAATGGAAAAACGAGAAAGAGACACTTTCCGAAATCAAAGCGCACAAAAAAGAATTGGAAACCTTGCGACTCGAGGCCGAAGCGGCCGAAGCAAGAGCTGATCTTTCAAAGGCGGCGGAAATTCGCTACGGGAAAATTCCAATGCTCGAAAAAGAGCTTGAGCAGAAGACCAAGCGTTTGAAGCGCCTTCAGAGCTCGCGGCGCATTTTGAAGGAGGACATTATGGAGAATGATATCGCGGAGGTAGTGTCTCGCTGGACGGGTATTCCGGTCCAACGCATGCTGGAGCGAGAGGCGGAGAAATTGAATCGCATGGAAGATGAGCTCAAGAAGCGCATTGTTGGTCAAAACGACGCGGTCAAGAAAATTGCCGACACGGTCAAGCGTTCCCGCGCCGGCATCGCTGACCCGAATCACCCAATCGGTTCGTTTATTTTTCTCGGGCCGACTGGTGTTGGTAAAACGGAACTGACCAAAGCGCTCACGGAATTCATGTTTGACGATGAGAAGGCCCTAATTCGGCTTGATATGTCGGAGTATATGGAGAAACATTCGGTTTCTAAAATTTTAGGCGCGCCGCCGGGCTATGTTGGACATGAAGAAGGCGGAACGTTCACCGAAACAGTCCGGCATCGGCCATACTCCGTTATTCTCTTTGATGAGATCGAAAAAGCTCATCCGGAAGTATTCAACGTGCTTCTTCAAATTTTGGACAATGGCCGGCTGACTGACGCCAAAGGACGAGTGGTCAACTTCCGAAACACCGTTATCATTTTGACTTCCAACATCGGTGCCCAACACATTGATCGCATGCAGAAAATGGGTTTCAGTAATTCGACCGGCGAGACCGAAGATTATCAAAACGCCAAAGAGAAAGTCATGCTCTCGCTTAAAGAATATTTCCGACCGGAATTTTTGAACCGCCTCGACGACATCATTGTCTTTGATATTTTGACTAAAGAGGCCATTCAGAAAATCGTTGACCTTCAGATTTCTATCGTCAAAGATCGTCTCAAGGCTAAGGAAATTCAGCTTGAAGTGACGCCAATCGCGCTCGAATATCTCACGAAGGAAGGCTACAACCCGCAATATGGTGCGCGGCCGCTCAAACGTCTTATCCAAAACAGAATTCTAACCTCGGTCGCTTCGCTCATGATTTCGAAAGATCTTACGAAGGGAGGGACAGTCGTTGTTGATTTCAAAGACAAAGAATTTACATTTGAAGTAAAAAAACTCAATAAAAAAGGAAACGTCATTGACGAAATAATTTCCGAAGGAAAAGTGGCAGAGAAAGTTAAGATGTAGAAGAAAAGTAGATGCAAGGACGACATTTATCGGCGTTTACTAACATACATCAACTTTAAGCGATCGCTTAAATTAAGTGTATTGTGGTTTTTAAATAAAATGTCGAAATAAAGTATCTTCAAAAAATAAAGAAATCAAAATAAAGAAATAAAAAAAACCGGCGGCTTTGCTTTCACAAAGTCGCCAGGAAATAAAGACTTAATCCAAAAAATAACCTGTGCTAGACGCGATGTACGATCAAGGTAACTTATTCCATTTGAATTCCTTGAAACCCTGCCTTCTCAACATAGGGATTACTTTCTGCCGCACACGTTCGTAGGCTGCCATAGCGTTGTCTTTTTTGTCGTCTGTATCCATGTTGTCGATGTCGTAATAACGATCGCCAAGCCAAACCTCATGTTCTAGCATACCACCCTCGCGTACCATGTGGTTAACAGCAACTACTTCGAGATCATCATCTGAATCATCGATTGAAAACCGTTTTGATGGGTCAACCCAGTCTGTGCAAAGATATACGCGTTCACCAACTCGCGGAAGTGCATTCGCACTCATTTTACCAAAACAAGTTACCGAAGCTACCCAGTTGTCTTCGGTGACACTGTCAATCAGAATATATCTGAAGCAAACCTTGAATTTCATACATTCTACCAGCCTTATTCTTTAGTTGTTTAAGTTAAACAAATAATGTGCATGTGTCGGCATGCTTTTATCACACCTCCTCTATGGAAAAGAACATGGCTTTTCAAAAAATAGCATGTCTTTAGTAAATAGTCAAATTTTTGGGCTTTTGGAAGTTTGTTTTTGGGAGTTTAGCTCCCAAAACTAAAAAGCTCCGAGGTTGAACCTTTCTCCAGATCCAAGGTTCAACCTCGGACTACTATTCTTAATCTTAAAGCTAGCGAAGCTTTTGCAGCTCCTGAAGCACTTGGAAGCCTCGTCTCCAAGTGCTTCTCCAGTGCTAATCCTCAACCTTTATAACCTCGAGACCGCCGGAGGAACTTTCTTCGGAAGCAGTATAAGAAGAAGTAGAGGTCGCACCGGATGCATTTCCCATAACCTGTCGAAGCCCTGCGAAAGCGCCAGCCACATTATTTTTCAAAACTTGAAACGGGCTTACCTCCGCCGGAATATCTTTTTCCGCGAGCACTGCGTTGTCTCTCGCGACGTTAAGTTGAAATAAGGAAATCCACATCACAAAGACAATGGACGAAAGAAAAAGCGAGAGGCCGAAAGCAATGCTTCGCTTCTGCCCTTCGGGTCTGCTTTGCAAACGTTTAATAAAATCAAATATCAAAATATCAAAAAATTAAACAGGGCTTTCGAGAACGACGATCTCGCCCTCCTTTCCTTCCAAATCCTTCTTTTTAATGGTCAACTTTTCAATCGGCTTTTGCCCTTCCGCGCCGCCTTCCTTCAGAAATATTTGCAACGATTTTGGCTGGCCAAGCGCGCCAAAATGCATGGGAATAATAATGCCCGGCTCCAAAGACACGGACAGTCGGTAGGCGTCGGCAGGCGAAAGCACACCATCAGCGCCAATCGGCACGAATAAAATATCAATATTATCGAATGACTCTTTGACCGCCGTCGGCAATTCCTTTGAAGAAAGCGCTCCCAAAAAACACAGATTCAAATTTTCAAGCGAGACCACGTACACAGTATTGACGATTTTTTCGCCACCATACATTGATTCGGTCGCAAGGCCTGTAATGAAAACGCCTTTCACCTCGTATTCACCTGGGCCGGTAATGGCAAATGGCAGCTTATCGCCCAAAGACACTGTCTCAACCCCATTCATGTCAGGGTGGTTGATAGAAACCATAGCAATGTCCGCGCCGAAACGCGGTGTCTTCAAATTGGATTTTTTAGAAACAGGATTAAAAGCAAGCGTGGTGTCTCCAAACTGAACCTTAAAAAACTCCGCTCCTTGGTATGTGATAATCATTTGTAATTATTATAACAAATAATAGACAAACACCAATAACCCCGCCCGAACGACGGCTATCGTTCAGTCGGGCGGGCAAGAAACAATAAACAAATAAATTCCAAACATTAATATCCAATAATCAAACGAATTCGTTTGGGTCTTGAAATTTGGTTATTGGATATTCCTTGGTGTTTGTCTCTTGGTTATTGATTATTGCCTTCTACTTTGATGTTTGCGCATTTACGCGCCAGCTTTACAAAATTACGTTTTCCATTATACTCGATGAACGAACATTAAAAAAACTCTCGCCTGGCTAACCCCGCTTTAATAAGATGTTAAAGAAAAAAGCGGAACCGGCAGAGGCAAAAAATATGGCAACAAAAAAAATTGATGAGGTTATTGTTGAAGAAAAAAATCTAAACAAAGAGAAAGAAGAAGACATAAAAACTGAAAAAGGCGACGCGATAATTAAAAAGGAAAGCATTATGACGGAGCTCTTGAATAAGAGCGCCACACCCCCAGAAGTCGGAGATTTGGTTGAGGGGCCTGTTATTGCGATAGAAAAATCGAGCGTGTACGTCAATTTGCCACCGTACGGAACCGGTATTATTTACGGCCGTGAATACTTAAACGCGCGCGATATCATCAAACGCGTTCAAATTGGAGACACCATTGCCGCCAAGGTTGTAGACACTGGCAACGAAAACGGTTACATCGAACTTTCTCTTAAAGAAGCGCGTCAAGCGCTCATTTGGAGCGAGGCGGAAGTCGCCATCAAAGATCGCAAGGTCTTTGATTTGCCGGTTAAAGAAGCCAACAAAGGCGGTCTTATTATAGAGTGGCAAGGCATCCCAGGCTTCCTGCCGGCTTCCCAGCTTAAGAGCGAACATTATCCGCGCGTCCAAGACGGCGACAAGGACAAAATTCTGGAGGAACTCCGCAAATTGGTAGGAGAAAAACTTTCAGTTTCAATCATCGGTGCCATTCCAAAAGAAGGAAAACTGATTTTCTCTGAAAAGAATTCTGAAGAAAAAGAGAAAGAAAAAATTATCGAACAATACAAAGTCGGAGATGAAATCGGCGGCACAGTGACTGGTATCGTTGATTTCGGCGTCTTCGTCAAAATCGAAGAAGGCTTGGAAGGCTTGGTACACATTTCTGAAATCGATTGGGCGCTTGTCGAAGATCCCCGGAAACTTTTCAAAGTCGGTGACAAAGTCAAGGTCAAGGTTATTGAAATAAAAGAAGGTAAAATATCACTTTCAATCAAAGCGCTGAAACTAAACCCATGGATTGAAGCCGCCACTAAATATAAAAAGGACGATGTTGTTTCCGGCGTTATCATCAAATTCAACAAGCACGGCGCGCTTGCCTCAATCGAAGAGGGCGTTGCAGGCCTCGTCCACATAAGCGAATTTGGCTCGGAGGAAAAACTGCGCGAAAAGTTGGAGCTTGGCAAAACCTATCCGTTTAAAATCACCCTCTTTGATCCAAAAGAACAAAAAATGGCGCTTTCATTTGCGGGAGAGAAAAAGTAGATTCAGGAATAAAAAGGAGAAAAATAGAGGGTAGATTCTAGATTTTAGAAAAGAAAAAAAAGACTCCTGTTCCCAGGGGTCTTTTTTCGTTCACGGAAACAAAACCGTCTACTTTTTGCGAGCTCGGATGCGAGCTTTTCGCTCCTCCTCTTCTTTCACGACTTGCCCCTCGCTTTTCTGAATAAACTTTTTGTACGTACCTTCAGGTTTTCCGTAGTGCTCATCTATCGTTTTTGCTTTAGTCATTGTGTTTTTCCTCCACTTTTAAGATTAACACAAATATATAAAAATAGCAACTGGCTCAGCTCAACCAACACATCTCTTACGATATATCGTAAGAGATGTGTTGGTTTAATAATTTTGCTCCATCAGTTCACGCAAGGCTTTCTCTAAAACCACCGCGTGAGAAGAACCGTACACAATGAAAATTCGGTTATGTGTTTTCAAAGCTTCTGCCACTAAAACCCGATCACGTAATTATATTCGGGGCATTGGGACCAACCAGTAATACCAAGCGTTGTTAGATAATTAGTCACCTCTGCCGTCGTCTTGGCGTATGGACTGTTCTCGAGAATCGCTAAAAGTGCAAAATGTTGGTCGTCTACTGACGTGTGAATAGCATATTGATAAAGAGGCGACCCCAACGGATCTACCGGCAACTTCGGCATAAACTCGGAGCACTGCGCCGTCCAACTAGAAACAAAATCACTGTCATTAATTCCCTCGCGATTACAAGGAGTGGCAATTTTTGTTTCGCCGTTTATATTAAAAGAGCCTATTTTGTCACGGCAGAGAAAGAGGGCGTTCTGTACCTGTCGGAGATCACTTAACCTCCGTGCATCTCTCGCCTTTGCCCGAGCAGTATTAAGACTTGCGAGCGCGATGCTCGTTAGTAGCGAGATGATAGAAATAACCACCAGAAGTTCGATAAGTGTAAATCCTTTCTGTGTCCTCATAACAGTTTTATTATAACATATACTTTTACCTGTCAGTACATCCACAAAAATCGAGGTGGAAAACAAAAAAGACTCGTGTTTCCACGAATCCTTGATACCACGCCTTTTTATTCAACTTTTTTGAGAAGAAGGCGCCGCATTCGAGCGATCCTCTCGGCTTATTCTTTTTTGGTCTTACCTTCGCTTTCTCGGACAAACCTCCTGAATGAGCCTTCGGGTTGCCCGCAATGCTCATCTACCGTCTTGGCTTTAGGCACAACAGTCACCTCTCTTTCTGCTTGTGAAAATAACACGAATACCTAAAGATAGCAACTTCAACAAAGCTCGAGCCTTTCTTATGCTATGTCACAAGAAACACTACATACTATTATACTTCCCCATCGCCATTTCCTTTCCTTCCAACACAAGCACGCTGACTGCTTCGGAAATATGCTTGCAGACTTTTTTGAGTGCGTCTAGCTCGGGTTTTTTAAATTTTCCTAAAATAAAATCGCTGACCGCTTCCTCGCCTTTTGGTTTTTTAACAACACCTTTGGCGTTCGCGGGTGAAATGCCAACACGAATGCGGATATATTTTTCGGTTTTAATCGCCCGGGTAATAGATTCCACTCCCTTGTGTCCACCCGAACCACGATTAAAAGAAATTTTGAATTTTCCAATAGCCAAATCCAAGTCGTCGTGCACTACCACAAGATGTTCCGCTTTCTTTTCGCTTGTGATGAGATTTTTAAGTGAAACTCCGGATTTATTCATAAAAGTTTCCGGTAAAAGAAGCATCATCTTCTCTTTTCCAATTTTTCTCTCCGAAACCAGAGCCTTATTCTTCTTATCCTCCGTCCATTCCGAAAAATCATGCGCTTTTCGCACCTGATCAAGCACCATTCTGCCTGTATTGTGCCGAGTATCGGTATATTCTTCGCCCGGGTTGCCTAATCCAACGATAATAAACATGACTTAAGTGTAAAATGTAACGAGCAAAATGTAAAATCTATATTAATAACCAAACACCAAGATACAAACACCAAAGAATACCCAATGACCAAATTTCAACACCCAAACAAATTCGTTTGATTATTGGATTTTGATGTTTGGAATTTATTTGGTTATTGTTTCTTGGATCTTGGTAATTGCGAAAAGCGGTGCTACTCTCTAACACTGCTTTTTGCTTGTATCAAACAACCCTTTGTACTACAATTGCCGGATGGAAAACGAAAATCAGAAGCACGAAGAGAACATTCCAGAAAAAAAACCAGGATTTTTGAAAGAAACGTTTCGTACTATTGTTATCACCCTCGCTATTGTCCTTCCCATCCGTTACTTTATCGCCCAGCCGTTCATCGTCTCGGGCGCATCCATGGATCCAACCTTTGCGAACGGCCAGTATCTCATTGTGGATCAAATAAGCTACCGATTTGAAGAACCGAAACGGGACGATGTCATCATTTTTAAATATCCAAACGACACTTCAAAATACTACATCAAGCGGATTATCGGATTGCCCGGCGAAACCATCGAAATTAAAGGTACAACTGTCACAATTCATAAAGGAGATAAATCCTTCGACCTTATCGAGCCATATATTCAAAACAACATACCTGGCAATTTTCTCACAACACTCAAAGATGATGAATACTTCGTGCTTGGCGACAATCGACCGGCAAGTTCTGACTCGCGCTACTGGGGGCCGCTTAATCGTAAATATATCATTGGCCGACCGTTCGTCAGACTCCTGCCGTTTGAAAAAATAGACATGTTCCCGGGGCGCATTTAGTTAGATAATTAGAAGCTAGTAGTAATTAACAGCGGTAGCACATTTTGAAACCATAATGCCTAGCGTCGCCTCGACAGAAAAAAAGTCGGCTGGTAAAAACAGCAAGAGGAAAGCTCCCGAATTCATTACCTACCAAAACGCCAGTCGCGCCGAAGAAGCCGCGCTCTATTACGGCTTCTCTCCGATTACAATTCCGACCGTCACCAAGGATGACCTTTCGCGCGTTCGTGAAATGATCGAGGCGGAAAGCAAGCCGCGGCAGCTGCCGGAAGGAGAAGAATGCTTTCTTTCAATTTGTCCGGAAGAAAAAGTAGCACTCATCCGAACCTATGAGGAAAAAGAGTTGTATCGAGAACCCCAGCCGGTCATGCTCTTTTTCGCCGGTCATTTCTCCACCAACCCATCCCGCAAAAATGCCAGCAAAGAAAAACGCTATGGCCTAGAAATTCTCGGCACGACCAAAAGCATCGCCGAAGCCATTCTTATCAAAACCACGATTGAAATTCTCAAAGAAGAAGGTTTTGAAAATTTATATATTGATATCAACTCAATCGGAGACAAAGAATCAGTGATGCGTTTCAGCAAAGAACTAACTGCCTACTATCGTAAAAACATAAATCTTCTGCCGGCACACTGCAGACAAACAATGAAACGCGAAACTTTTGATCTTTTGGAATGCCCGAATGAAAAATGTAAACCGCTTCAGGATGCTGCGCCGAAATCTTTGGGCAGCCTTTCAGAAATAAGTCGAAAACATTTTACCGAAGTTTTGGAATTTTTGGAGCAAATGAATATTCCGTACCGGATAAATAACGCGCTCGTCGGCAACCGCCATTTCTGCACCCACACCATTTTTGAAATCCGAAGTCTTGACCAAGCCGAAGACGCGGAAGGCACGCCTCTTGCGGTCGGCATACGCTATAACAACCTCGCGAAAAAAATCGGCTGGAGAAGAGACTTGCCGGCGCTTGGAGTCACCATCGCCTATCGCAAAAATGAGAAGAACGGCAACGACCCGAAAAAGATAAAAATAAAAAAGCCGCAAATTTATTTCATCCAGCTCGGTTTTGAAGCGAAACTGAAAAGCCTCCGCATCATTGAAATTCTGCGGCAAGCAAAAATCCCGATGCTTCAGGCGCTTTCCAAAGACAAACTAGCCGCGCAACTCTCCGGCGCCGAACACATGAAAATCCCTTACACCATTTTAATCGGCCAAAAAGAAGCCATGGAAGACAGCGTGATCGTTCGTAATATGGCGAGTCGCTCTCAAGAAACCGTCAAAATCGCATCCCTGCCGGAGTATTTAAAAAAGATAAAATTGGCGTAAAAAATAATTGCTAGTTTTAGGATAAGAAAAAGTAGTTAAAGCCCCGAGGCTAAACCTTGGATCTGTAGAAAGGTTTAGCCTCGGGAATTTTCGAGACATTGACACGAACTAACTAATATGCTAGTATCTTTGCAGTCAGATCATCGATTTAAAACAACGGGTTGGCTCTTGAAAGGAAGCCGTGGTGTCCCAAATTATAAACCAAAACAATTACCATGAGCGTCGATTTCAGATCCGTTTTTATTGTTCATCCTGATGACTTTCGTATAAAGAGAAGCGTCAATCTTCCCAGGTCTGCGTTTGAATCTTTCCGTGCACGGAAAGAAGAACATGCAGGACGAGTGGTAGCGGTGCATGATGTTGCATCTTCCAGTACCTTCGACTTGGTTAAGGGTGAGTATCTTTTTACCATGTCTATGGAGCAAACCCGTTACTATCTTGAGCCTGATATTGTTGAGTGGCTTGAGAAAAACTACGAGCCTGGAGTCTGCGGCTGTTAGGAGGGGCGAGATGGTTACCTAAAAATACCATTCGAAATTTTCCGGCGACTTTGCGAAAGCAAGGTCGCCGGTTTTTTTTATTTCTTCATTTTGATGACATTTTATTTCAACACTTTACTTACAAAAGCACAATGCACTTAATTTCAGCGGTCGCGTAAATTAAGTGTATGGGCGATTTTTCCTGTCCTTGTTTTGTTTAAGCAACCTAACGATCTAACGTAACGACTTACGATGTCGTCAATTTTCTTAATCTTGAAGCTCCTGAAACTTCGGAAGCTAGCGAAGCCTCGAGGTTGAACCTTTCTCCCGATCCAAGGTTCAACCTCGAGGCTCTTTAGCACTTTCCTAGCACTCCTTTTTATAGTAGACTTATCACAATATGGCCCCTAAAAAGGACAAACCAGAGCCGGTTCCCGAGAATCCAATCGTGCGCCAAAACGTGGTTTCTCGTAGCATTACGACCGAAATGAAGGAGTCGTATCTTGACTATGCCATGTCGGTCATTACGGCCCGAGCGCTTCCTGACGTACGCGATGGCTTGAAGCCGGTGCATCGCCGCATTCTTTATGTCATGCATGAAAAAGGCTTGACCGCGAGCGCCAAATTTCGAAAATCGGCAACCGTTGTCGGCGACGTTTTGGGAGGATACCATCCGCACGGAGATATTGCGGTTTACGATTCGATGGTCAAAATGGTGCAGGATTTTACCATGCGTTATCCGCTCGTTCTTGGCCAGGGCAACTGGGGTAGTATTGACGGCGATGGCGCCGCGGCCCACCGTTACACCGAAGCCAAAATGACCCGCCTTTCAAGCGAACTGCTCAAAGATTTGGAAAAGGAAACAGTCGAATGGCGGCCGAATTATGACAACACCAAAAAAGAGCCGACGGTTCTCCCTGCCGCCGTGCCAAACCTTCTTCTAAACGGCACGCTCGGCATCGCTGTTGGCATGGCTTCAAACATTCCTCCGCACAATTTAGGTGAAGTAGTTGACGCCACAGTGCATCTTATCGAAAACAAGGACGCGGCCACCGAAGACCTCCTCCAGTTTGTTAAAGGTCCAGATTTTCCAACCGGCGGTGTTATTTATGGCGAGAAAGACATTCATCATGCTTATGCCAATGGTAAGGGCGGCGTGGTTGTGCGAGGCGAAGCCGAAATTGTCGAGACAAAATCCGGCACATTTCAGATTGTTATCACTTCGATTCCATACCGCGTCAACAAAGCCGATCTCATTATGAAAATCGCGGATTTGGTGCGTGAAAAAAAAATTGACGGCATCAAAGGCCTTCGCGACGAATCCGCCAAAGACATTCGCATTGTTATTGATCTTAAAGGCGGCAGCCATCCGCAAAGTGTTCTCAATTTTTTGTACAAACATACGGGGCTTGAAGAAGCGTTCCATTTCAACGTGGTGGCTTTGGTTGACGGCGTGCCGCAGACGCTTTCTCTCAAATCAATCTTGGAGGAATTTGTGGCGCATCGGCAGGACGTGGTTCGCCGCCGCACGGAGTTTGATCTAAAAAAGGCCGAAGATCGCGAGCACATTTTGATTGGTCTCAAAAAAGCACTCGACCATATTGATGAAATCATCAAGTTGATTAAAAAATCAAAGGACACCGCCGAAGCACACAAAAATTTGATGCAGGCGTTTAAATTTTCCGACCGCCAGGCCACTGCCATTTTGGATATGAAGCTCCAGCGTCTGGCCGGTCTTGAGCGCAAAAAAATCGAAGATGAACTCGACGCGGTCCAAGCCCTTATCAAAGAGCTCAAGGAGATTTTGGGTAGTGTTAAGAAAATGCTCGGCATCATCAAAGACGAGCTCAAAGCGATTAAGGAGAAATACAGCGATCCGCGCCGCACCAAAGTGGTCAAGCATGCCGCCAAAAATTTCTCGATGGAAGATACCATTCCGGATGAGGAAAGCGTTTTGGTGCTTACCGTTGGCGGCTACATCAAGCGCACCAATCCCGATGAGTATCGCCGTCAGAAGCGCGGTGGTGTCGGCGTTGTTGATTTGGATACCAAAGAAGAGGATTTTGTGACGACCATGTTGACCGCTTCGACTCACTCCGACCTTCTCTTTTTCACGGACAAGGGCAAGACCTATCAGATTAAAATGTATGACATTCCAGAGGGGCGTCGAGCAACCAAAGGCAAGTCCATTATGAACTTCCTATCGCTTTCGGCTGAAGAAAAAGTCACCTCGATTTTGCCGATGCCGAAAGAAGTCAAAGGCGCTTCGCTCGCGGTTCTCATGGTGACTAAAAATGGTACGGCCAAGAAAGTTGATGCTAAGAGTTTTGAAGATGTCCGCCGAAGCGGCATTATCGCCATCAGACTTGATCAGGGCGACGCCCTCCAATCAAGCTCCTTTGTCGGTAAAGGCGATGAAGCAATTGTCGTAACCGCGCTCGGTCAGTCCATTCATTTCAAAGAATCTGATATTCGGGTTATGGGACGAGCGGCGGGAGGAGTTCGAGCCTGCCGGCTCAAGAAGGGAGACATGATTGTTGGAGCTGATGTGATTAAAAAAGAGGCTAAAGACGCGCGGGTTATCGTCGTATCGCAAAATGGATATGGCAAGGCCACCGATCTTTCGGAGTACAAAGTCCAGCGTCGCGGTGGGTCCGGTATTAAGACCGCTAAAGTAACAACAAAGACCGGCCATATTATTGCGTCCAAGGTTGTGGGGAGTGAAGAAAGTGAGTTAGTTGCCATTTCAAAAAAGAGCCAAGTCATTCGTGTTGATATCAAGGAAATTCCGACGCTCGGCCGGCAGACGCAAGGCGTGCGCATTATGAAGCTCCGCGAAGGAGATAGTTTAGCGTCGCTTATTTGCCTCTGAAGGCACACATAGCATAAAACATATAACATGAGGAGGAAGAATGAAGATTCCCTCTCCATGTATTTCTTGAATGTTTCATGTTATATGTTTTGTGTCTTTGTGTTTTATGGTGGTTGGAGTATAATTTCATGCATACGAAACATGCAACACAAAACATAAAACATGGCGGAGAAAAACAAAAAACAAAAAAGTACGAATGAATTGATTGAAAACCTAACTGCAATAAACAAGCGGGGTTTTGAGGATATAGAGAAACTTGCGGTTGCGACAAAGCGGGGGTTTGATGCTGTAGATGAAAAATTTGTTGATTTGAAAAAAGAAATGAATGAAAGGTTTGACCAAGTAGACAAACGCTTCGACCGCTTGGAGTTTTATGTGAATGGTCACGACAAACGGATTGAAGTTTTGGAAGATAAAGTAAGATTGATTAGTGTCAAAATCGGCCTTAGGTAGTTTTTAATTATTGTCTCTTGCCCGCCCGACTGAACGGTCTCAGTCGTTCGGGCGGGGTGTTTGGTTATTTCTCTACCATATGTTTACTGATCCCCAAAAAAATATTGAAGCACTCGGTCTTGCCCCCGGCATGCACGTTGCTGATCTCGGCGCTGGGTCGGGTTTCTATGTACTCGAGGCGGCAAAGAGGGTGGGGGATTCCGGCCGAGTGTACGCGGTGGATGTTCAAAAAGATCTACTGCAGAAAATAAAAAACAGAGCGGGGTTGGAGCATCTTTTTAATATCGAAGTTATCTGGGGAAATGTCGAGAAAATCGGAGGCACGAAATTAAAAGAAGGAAGTATGGATCTCGTCATTGCTTCAAACATTTTATTCCAAGTAGAAGCCAAAAACGATTTTATCGGGGAGGCCAAAAGAATTTTGAAACCGAAAGGCAGGGTGTTTCTTATAGACTGGAGTGACTCTTTTGGCGGTATGGGCCCGGCCAAGGAAGCCGTAGTCTTGCCAAAAGACGCTCGCCGACTTTTCGAGGCAGGAGGTTTCGTTTTCGAAAGGGAGATCAAAGCAGGAGATCATCATTACGGTCTCGTATTCAAAAAAATATGAAAACGTCTATTTTTCAAATGGTTTTAATCGGGGTTTTTGCGCTAGCGATTCTCGCGGGAGTTATTGTTTTTGCTCTTACCAAGGGGAAAACAGATAGCATTAATGTTATAAACCTTACAGTCTGGGGTACTGAATCAGAATCCCCCATGGTGCCGTTTTTCGCAACGTTCTTCCAGTCACAATCTGACACTCATATTATTAAATATGTTCAAAAAAATGAGAGTATTTTTTACAACGATCTTCTCGAGGCACTAAGCAGGGGCACTGCTCCGGACGTGATTCTTATTTCACAAGATTCACTTCTTCAATATAAAGATAAAATATTTATCACTCCTTTCGAAACCTATCCAGTTCGCACGTTCCGAGATAGTTTTGTTGAAGAATCAGAATTGTTTGTTGTGCCGGAGGGTATTGCCCCCTTTCCGTTTTCGATTGACCCACTTGTGTTATATTGGAATCGGGATATTTTTTCGCAAGCTGGGGTTGCGACGCCGCCGAAGTTTTGGGATGAGGTTCTATTTCTTACGCCACGCTTAACCAAGAGAGATGCCGCGAGGAACATAACGTCAAGTGCTATAGCGCTTGGAAATTTCAGCAACGTATCAAACGCCAAAGAAGTTCTCTCTGCCATGCTTCTTCAGGTAGGGAATCCAATCGTTTCTTCTTCGGGTGGAAATTACCAGAGCGCGCTTGCGGAAATGGTTGGGAATTTTTCCGGAACAGCGTCGGTTCTTGATTTTTACTCCGAATTCGGCAACCCGCTCAAATCAGTATATTCTTGGAATCCAGCGCTTCCTGTTTCCAAAACTATGTTTACGAATGGCAATCTGGCAATGTATATCGGCTTCGCATCTGATGCCTACGATATTCGGGCTAAAAACCCCAATCTTAATTTTGACGTTACCTATTTGCCACAACTTCGAGACGCCAAGACCCGAATCACGTTCGGTAGCATGAAAGCTTTTGCCATTCTTAGTTCGTCAAAAAACAAAGACAAAGCCCTCACTACCATTTCCGAAGTAACTGGAGTAAATGGTATTATGTTATGGACAAAATCATCTGGCCTGCCGCCTGTCCGACGCGAACTTCTTTTTTCCTCGGGACAAAATGATCCATACCAGCTTATTTTCAGTCAGTCCGCCCTTTCTTCCCGTGGCTGGCTTGATCCTGATAAAACCGAAACAAACATGATTTTCAGTTCTTTAGTTGAAGGTGTTAGCTCCGGACGTCTCCCCGTTCAGGAAGCCATTTCTAACGCGGAGCGAAACCTTGACGATCTCCTTAAGCCTTTTCAAAAAAATGAAACAATATAACCCCATAAAGAACTTCGGACTATTTATTAGCAGACAATCTGAAAAATTTATCAGATTATTGAAATTGGTTGTAATGTGGATTGTTGTTTTTCCCCGTAGCACTTCAGCACAAGCAGGGCAAATCAGCTCTAAAATTTCTAACCCGTTAGGGGAGACAATCAAAGACCTACCGACTTTTATCGCAACCATTTTGGATATTGTCGTTAATATCGGTCTTCCCATCGCCATTTTTTTCATTGTGTACGCAGGCTTTCTCTTTGTCACCGCGCGGGGCAATGAATCCAAACTTGAAACAGCAAAATTAGCCTTTTTGTATAGCATTATTGGTACAGCTATTCTGCTCGCCGCGAAGCTTCTGGCGGTGGTGATTGCGGGTACCATTGCTAGTCTCAAGTAATAGTTTTACCCAGTCCTCTCTAGGGAAAATCACATATTATTGCTACAATAGTATCGTGCTTTTTATACGGGATAGTTTGTTTCAGCATACTTTTTCATGAAAAATCTTTCAATTTTCCAAATCATTTTTCTTTGCATTTTTGTTCTTTTTGTCCTAGCAGGGCTTTTGATTGTGGCAATTTATGATAGACAAGGAAGCTCTAGAAATGTGCCGGAGGCCATCGTGTGGGGGTCCTTGACGGAAAAACAGTTTAGAGCTGTTGTCGGTACATTATCGGATGACCAGACTTTTCGGGTTGCTTATGTAGAAAAACGGGCGGAAAGTTTTGACAGTGAACTTACTGAAGCTCTCGCGAGCGGAAAGGGGCCTGACATCGTTCTACTGCCACAGGACTCGATTTTGCGTCAAAGTGACAGAATCTTTCTAATCCCGTTTGAAACTATCCCAGAGAGAACTTTTAAGGATACTTTCATAGAAGAGGGCGAGATGTATTTGACCGGAGATGGGATTCTCGCGATTCCTTTTTCCGTCGACCCTATGGTTATGTATTGGAACCGAGATATTTTCTCCACCGCGGGCATAGCAAAACCTCCAGCAACATGGGAAGAGTTGGTTAGTATCAGCCCGCAATTAACAGCAAAGGATAGCAATCGAAATATTGTTAGGAGTGCTGTTTCACTCGGTGAATTTTCAAATATTTCAAATGCGAAATCAATCATCTCCTCTTTGTTTTTCCAGTTAGACGTGCCAATTGTTGAGCGAGTGTCAGACAGATTGTCAGCTTCTTTATTCCAGTCCGAAAACTTCGCCGTAGGCAGAGGCCAGTCGGCACTTTCTTTCTATACTCAGTTTGCTGACCCCTTATCGCGTGTATACAGTTGGAATCGAAGTTTGCCATTGTCACGAAACGCCTTTCTTGGGGGTAATGTGGCTATTTATTTTGGTTTTGCTTCTGAAGTCTATGATCTCCGGGCCAAGAACCCCAATCTCAATTATGACGTTGCTCTCTTTCCTCAACTCCAAGATGCTAAGAAAAAAGTTGTTTTTGGGAAGATGAATGCCTTATCCGTGCTTAAAACCTCACGAGATATTGCCAATTCAATTCGGATCATTCAATTGCTAGCCGGCATAGAGGCACTTCGGGAACTTTCAAAGGTAACGGGGTTGCCACCGGCGCGCAGAGATTTGCTTTCTGAAAGACCAAACGATTCATATCAGGCCATTTTTTACACGGGGGCTCTTCAGTCGCATGCGTGGCTTGATCCAGACCGGGTTTCGACAGATATGATTTTTCGAGACATGGTGGAGTCAGTGGTGTCAGGTAAGGAAAGCCTAGGTGAATCAATTAGCAGAGCCGAAGCCGACCTCAAGGCCTTACTTCAATAGCAAAGCAGGTTTAATTTTTAAAGATACAAAGACTTTTAATTATTTTATTCTACTACTCATGTCCAAACCTACCCCACCTGTGTTTTTTTGCACAAAAAAAGGTTTAGCCTATCTTCTCCCTTTTTTCTTTCTTGGTCTTCCTTTATTTCCCGATGTTGTCTTTGCCGTTGCCCCTCAGAATCTAATAGATTTGGTTAAGGGAATTATTGATATAATTAACCTACTCCGGACCTTTTTAATTGCACTTTCGGTCGCTATTATTATCTGGGGGGTGTTTCGCTATTTGATTGTTAGTGGTGACGAAAAACGTCTTAGTGAGGCTAAGGATGTTATTGTGTACGGATTGTTGGGGATTTTAGTCATGTATCTTATTTTAGGCCTTGTGAACATACTTATTCTCACTTTTACCTTAAATAACGCCCAGCCTGTCATTCCGCAGTTTACCCCATAATGTTCGTCAAAAAAAGGGGCTGTTTTTACGGTTCGGGTTTATCCCCACTGCGTTTATTGACTGATTCCTAATCTTCATCTAAACTATACTAGTCAGCCTTTTCATATCAATAGGTTATCGTTGCTTTAGTAAGGTTGTAATGATAAAAGAAATGGTCGTATTTTATTCTTACACATCTTAAGTCACGAGAATCCTCTGGTATTCGTTACTAAAATTAAATATATATTAATAATCTAAAAAATATTATGACTTCAGCTTCTTTTATTAGAAAAGTTTCCGTAGCTTTGGTTTCTTCGGCTTCTCTTGCGGTTCCGACCCTTTACGCCTTTGCTGTCGAACTTAATACTGGAACTATTGCTGTAAACACCACCCCTCTTAAGAGTGTACTGGACGTGGTTCTTGTAGTTTTTAACAATTTCATTCTTCCCGTACTCCTTGCCGTTGTTATCATTGTTCTTATTGTGGCAGCTTTTCAGTTCGCGATGGCCGGTGGCGATGCTGAAGCCCGAACAGCGGCACGAGGTAAAATTGTGTGGGGACTCATTGGTCTCGTTGTGTTGTTGCTTATGTATGGTATTGTCAGAATTGTCATTCAATCGTTTGCTACTGTGCCAGGAGGCGCTATTCCTGCTCCCACTCCAATCGTTTTTTAATGACTTTGTTAGTGGTTTTTCCTCGGAAAAGCCGGTTAAAAAGAATACCCTCTCAAGGGGTATTCTTTTTAAACCTGTTTCTTTTCTTTGCAGTTGACTTATTTTTCTATATAATTAACACATGAAAAATTTGGTAGCCGCTCTTCCACAAGTCGCGGATCAATTTTTGGGGAAAGTAAAAGTAAATATCCTGAATCCTATTATTGCGCTTCTTTTTGCTGTTGCGCTCCTTACTTTCTTTTGGGGAGTATTCAAGTATATTATGCATGCCGATGACGAGACTGAAAGGCAGGTGGGCGGTAGGGCAATGGTTTATGGTCTTATCGGTATTTTTGTCATAGTTTCGGTTTTTGGTATTGTTAATTTCATCATCGCTTTCATTCAAGGTTTCTAGTTTATAGAAAATCAAAAAGAAAAGAAAAAAGCGAGAATTCCGTAGAGTTCTCGCTTTGTGTTTTACCGAGGCGGAGCCTCGGGGAAGTGTTTTTTGATGAGCAGTCAGTTTTTGGCTCGAAGCCAATTTACAGAGGGTTCTTACTTGTCTTTCTGTGGGTACAACTTGCAGGAAACGACAATCTTTCCTCCCTTGAAAACCCCTCAACCGATGGGTTTTCTCGTCTCGACCGGTTGATGAGCGACGCATGGCGATTACAACTTTTCTGCGAGTGTCAGGGTTGCGAAATTAAGTCGGAACGGGAGTGCTCTCTGGGGTGCTTTTCATTGGGGAGTATGATACAATCGGGAAATGGAAAGACTTACCATTGAACTCATTCCAGATCTGGAACAGGGCGGCTACACCGCCCGTGTGTCTGACATTCCCGCCTATGGTGAAGGAGCGACAGAAGAAGAGGCGATTGCTGATTTGAGGGAAGCTCTCCGTACGTATATCGAAGCCTTTGGACTGAAGGACGCGCTTGCTCGTGTTAATTCGCCGGCAAAGCTCAAACAGCTTAGTGTCAGTCTCAAAGACTTCTCACTTGCCTAGATTTCCCCGACCGACAGGAAAAGAAATGATCTCATTCCTGACGAAACAGGGCTTTTCAATCGTACGTGTACGTGGCAGTCATCACGCTATGGAGAAAGGTGATCTCCGCACGACGGTACCTCTCCATGGCAATGAGCCCATTAAAATAGGGACGCTTCGTGGTATTCTTAAAGATATCAATCTGGCACCCGATGAATTCGTGGAACTCTGGGAAAAGTTTTGAAGCTACTGAAAAGGTTATTACAAATTCCAAGGTTCAACCTTGGAATGCAAAAAAAGCGAGGACTCCATAGAGTTCTCGCTTTGTGTTTCCCCGAGGCTTAGCTTTTCCCAGTAGTTTTTTCCAAACTTTTCCCCTCTAAAAAACCCATTTCCAAGAGGACTAAAAGGTACCTATCTGAAGCGATCGCCCCAGATAGGTTACAAGGTTCTGATAAAGAAAAAGCGAGGGTTCCGAAGAACTCTCGCTTTGCGTTGTGTCCCCGGAGGCGAAGCCTCGGGGAAGTGTTTTTATTTTAGGAGAGAAGATTGGTCAGTTTTTGGCTCGGAGCCAACTGTTAAGCATCTAACCCCCCTGTTCATGCTTATTTTCATGTAGACGATTGCCATTAGCAGCTGGCTCATGGTATTATTTTTACGTGACTGAAGAAGGAAAACAGAAAATTATGGCTATTGCTAAAAAATACAACCTTGCCTTGCTGGTGCTTTTCGGCTCGCGAGCAAGGGGCGATGCACTAGAAAAAAGTGATTTTGATGTTGCTTATTCCTCTATTGCACCCATGGATTTAGTCGAGGAAAGTGAAATGGCTGTAGAACTGCATGAAATTTTCAAGACAATCAATGTAGATATGGTAAATCTATCGAACGCCAATCCCTTACTCATGAAAAAAATTGTTGATGAAGGTGTTGTTCTTTATGAGGCTAAGGAATCACTATTCAATAGTTTGTATTTATACGCGATGAGAATTTACCGCGAGTCAGAGTTTCTAAACAAAGTGCGCCGTGAATATGTACTAAGTAGAATTAATCAGCACAAAAAAGATGCCGCTCGAGCTTGATAAAAATCTTATCACCAGGAAACTTGCTCTTCTCGATGGTTATATCGCCGAGTTGGAACCGATAGTGTCATTAACCGAGGAAGAAATTCTCAAAGATTCTCTGAAATTTCACGTGGCGGAAAGAATGTTTCAGCTTATTGTTGATGAAATGATTGATATAAATACCCACTTGATTCGGGTAAAAACATTAACACCGCCAGATGACATTCAGAGTACATTTACTGTCTTAGCGAAGGCTGGCATTTTACCCGCAGATTTCACCAAAAAAATTTCACCTGTCGTTGGTTTGCGTAACGCGGTTGTGCATCGCTATGAACATGTTAGTCTGGGGCGTTTTATCCATGAACTTAAACGTAACTTCGGTGATTTCAAAGACTATCTTATTCACATCAATTCTTTTATCGAAAAGGCTACATAGTTTAAGGCTTGGTATTGGATGGGAGATATTTGGGGGGTCTATTAAAAGAAAAAAGCGAGGGTTCCGAAGAACTCTCGCTTTATGTTTCCCCGAGGCTAAGCCTAGGGAATTTGTTGGGAGAGGCGGTTAGTTTTTGGCTCGAAGCCAATTTATGTGAGCTTCTCCCCCTTTGTCCGTGCCCCATCCTTTGAAAATCGTTGGAGATGGGTCTGCTGGATTGTCTGGTTCCAAAAACCATTCCCCGTGGTTTGGCGGAACTGGTTGTTGCCACACGCCGTTTGTGGCGTGGGCGAATTTGTTCCAAGTGAATTCAGCCCTCGTTCCATTCGGTAGGAATACCACGAAGTCGAACCTGACTTGGTCGTAGTATAGAATTTTCGCCGGATGGCTTTCTTTCCGAATGGTTGGGTCAAGTCCTCGCACATGTGGCAGCTTGCTCCACCCATACTCCCAATCCCGCATGGTCGGGTTCCTTGCCCGCACTACAGTGGCGGCTTTTTGCCGTTCCTTTTCTTCTGCCAGGCTTTTTTCTTTCACTGTTTTCATGTCAGCCCAATCCTTCTTGATGATTGGTCGGGCTGATAGCCAGCAGACTATGAATAGACCAAGGAAGATGACCCACTTTGTTTCCGTCTTGGCCTTAATTTTGTTTAGGCCATAACTGGTGAGCCAGAGGGTAATAATTACCAATGCCACAACCTTCAGAATGTACAGGGCATCTGTTGTCATGGTGTCCCTCCTCCCCGAGCCATCCATTTCTCGACAGCGTCCTTGAGAATGACCGCGACGTTGGTGAGGTCGCCCCTTGTCTCCGTCCTAGTGATCTTGCCGAGTTGAGTTAAGACAATCCGGCTGGCTTCGTCATCGTTCATCTCGGGGAACTTTTTCTTCAGTTCGGCAATAGCGTTTTGTATGAGCAAAACCTGCTCGTTGTCGGCCTCCCTTTTTTTCATCGCCCGCGTGACTGACTCGTAAGCTTTCGATGTGTCAGGGTCGAGATAATCAATCTTTGGAATGACCACGCCAATAATTTTTACACCGAGATGATCAATTGTCCGAACGCGCTCGTTCTCATCCATGTCGTCCTCGATTGCCTCCTTAACCTTTTTTTCCCAGTCGTCCCGTTTTTCCATAAACTCCAGGTCGCTGACCTCGGCGCCGCATTGGCGGAGGCTTTTGATAGCTAGATCTCCAACTGTCCTTTCTACCGATTGCCCTTGCTTTTGCAACTCATCTTCGACGTTGAGGAAGTACCAAGGGTTGGTCACTTGCCAGCGGACAACGATTCTTGCCTTCATAACCACCAGCCGTTTTTTTGATTTGCCGATGGAGTCAATAGTGTTGACCGTTAAAGGTTCACCATCTTCTTTTGGGATAGTGAGAACCTGGTGCTTTTGGCTGACGTTCTTTACGGTCATTATGAAGGGGAAGACCCATGTCCAACCCTCTTCAAATGCCTCTCCGGGCTTCCTTTTCTGTAGGATCCTTGGCACGCCATAGTTTCTTTCTGGTACCAAGTGAAGCCCCTGCTTCATGAGGACAAGGGAGAACAGGACTACAGCGATGCCAATGACCCAATCAAGACCGTTGCTGAGATACAAGATAATCAGTAGTGCTAAGATCATGGTCACTGTAGCCGCTATGCCATTCATAAGCCACTCCCGACTGTCCCAAACCGCTGTCTTTTTCAGGCGCTTTGGTTTGCGTTTAGGGGCTGGTGGCGTTCCTCCACCTCCTGCTGGTGCAGGGGCGGGGGGTGTTGGAGGTGTAGGAGTCGGGGGAGTCGGTGCTCCGGGTCCTGGTACAGGTGTTGGCGGAGTTCCTCCGCCTGGTGTTGGTGTTGCCATACTTTTTTCCTTTCTGGTATTTCTGAATTGGCTAGGTTGAACCTCGCCATCTTTTCTTTTTGCTGACTGACTTTCTCCAAAACAAATTGTCAAAGTTCCAACTCTGACAGAACAAAGCCCATACAAGGTTCGACCTTGTAGTAAGACTAACTGAATCTACGAAAAGGTTAGCACGGTTTTATATAAAAGTCAATGGATTGGTTTATACCAAAAAACGCTTCTGTAGAGCCACTTTTATCCAGCCTAGTTTTTTGGTGATTCTGTTCATAACCCGCGTATTTCTCGCCGCACCATATGGCCCAATTTAACAAACCAATATAAAAAGTTTATCGAGGACTTATTTCCAAGGACTAACCTTGGGTTTTACTTTGAAAGTGTTAGGTTATGTCAAGGTTTAACCTTGACATACTTTGTCATTTCCAGACACTTAATTTAGAGTTGTATTTCACCTTGGAGGTAAAACTTCCAAGGTGGGGGAATGGGATTTTTTTACAAGGACTTTTTTACAAGGACTAACCTTGGATTTTTGTAAAATGGCGAGGTTGAACCTCATCATCTTTCCGTGTTGTTTTATGTTTAAAAAGAAAGCCAACCGGATGGGTTGGCTTTCGGGCGAAGGGAAGAACTTAGACAGCGATTTCCGCTCGGCGTGGCTTTTTGGCCACTTTTTCGAGCAGAGTCCTCACCTCTTGGAAGGTGAAGGGTTTGAGGAGGGGAATTGCTCCCACGGATGCGGCTTTTGCCGCCAAGTTCTCTGTTCTTCCGGACATGAGCACTTTGGGGATTTTCGGCCCCACTACTTTGAGAACGGTGAGCCCTTCATCAAGGCTTGGAATATCGCAGTCGGAGATGACTAAATCCAGTCCTCCTTCCGCGATTTTTTCTTGTCCTTCCATGCCGTCTGCGGCCAGAATTGTCTCGTGCCCGAGCATTTGCAGGAAGTCTCCGAGAAGTTCCCGGATGTCGCCTTCGTCTTCAATTAATAGCACTTTCATTACTGTTTAGTCTCACTTTCCGCCGATCTAAAAATAGACTAATATACTCGACACCATCTGTCAATACATCTAATTTACGCGGTCGCGTAAATTAGATGTATGTAAGAAAAAGGCTCCAATTTGTTTGTGGGCGGGAGAGGAGTTTTGATTCTTACAGAATCTGTACAGTTTTCATATTTTCTCACGAAAATAACCGCTCGAAAATATGTTCAAACTTTTCAAGTCTTCTCACATAAGCCAAGCAGTTGGCGTGCTCCTGCCCACAAAATATATTCGCGAGGCTCATTATTTTGTGGGCAGGGGGAGACTCGAACTCCCATGGATTACTCCACTAGTTCCTAAGACTAGCGCGGCTACCAGTTACGCCACCTGCCCATATCAAACCATATCAAAAAATCCATCATACCATTGATTCTAAAAATAGGAAGATTAGGGAGGAGGGTACTAAAGCATCAGTTTTGCCGTGTATTTTTCTACTGGCGCGAAGTCGTCGCGAAGTATTGGCATGTCTTCGGCAATCGGTTTTTGGTAGAGATTCTTGAGGAGTGCCTGTATATTTTTGTCACGACTTGTAAGTTCGGGATCGCCTTTTTTAAAGGCTACAAGAATTAAATTTTGAATTAAGGAGTCGCTTTTTTCGCCGTGTACCTTAAAAAGGAGTACTGTTGGAAAAACAGATTTGTAGGTGGCGTATTCGGCTCGGAGAAATTCTCCGCGGTATCCTTCTATACCAGAAATGATATTGACGATGACAACGCCGTCATCTTCGAGCTTATTATAGACGGTCTCGACGGCTTCTTTTGTTGTTAGTTGATACGGAATAGAAAGGAGAGACGTAAATGCGTCTATGAAAATACTATCGTAGGTTTTTTCGGTGTCGTTGAGAAAAATTCGTCCGTCTTCATCAATGGTAGAGAGGTGAGAATTTTCGGAAAAAGAGAAATATTTTTTGGCAATTTCTTTTAATGTGGGGTCTATTTCAACAACGTCCATGGTATTTTCTGGTTTTTCTTTGAGGTAGTGCGGGGGATAGGTGAAAGCGCCGGCACCAATCATAAGGGCGTGTTTTGCCTCTGGTTTGAAATGAAAGCCAAGATCGAAGTATTTTTGGTACCCGAAAAGAAGCTCTGAAGGATCGTCAAGAAAAATACCTGATTGAATACCAAAGACCGTGTCGGTAAGAATGCGGGTGGACCTTCCTGTCTTTGCGTCCTTCCCATCATATACCCAAACTCTTTTGTACTTTGTGTCTAGATCCGCTATGAGATTGCCAGAGACGGGCAGAGCTCGTGGAATCTGAAAAGCCATAAGTGACAAAAAAATACCGAGAATGGTGACACTCGGAAAAACCGAACTTCTTTTTTGAAGTAGCCACACAAGTAAGGAGAGGATAATCGTGGCTATTCCGAGGAAAAGCAGGATGTTGGTATTGCCAAAATATGAAATGAGAAAAAATCCTCCCAAAAATGTGCCGACGATACTTCCGATTGTCGAGAGCGCGTAGAGTCCGCCAACGGCGCTGCCGCTCGTTTCAAGGTTTTCAAGCCGAAGTCGAGTCACATACGGAGTAATCATACCGAAGAAAAATGTTGCTGGCACGAAAAGGAGTGGGGCAAAGAGGATTGATGCGATGCTTAATTCTGAACCAAGAATTCCCGTAGTATAAGCAGCATAGCGGAAATACACAATTCCTGTCGTCGAAATTCCGGAGAGAAAAAGAATTCCGGCTAGACCTTTTACACTTGCGTTTATGTCAGCGATTCGTCCGCCCCAAAAGTAACCAAGACTCAAACTGCCCAAAATAATGCCGATGAGACTTGTCCAGACATAGACCGAAGTGCCGACGTAGGGGGCGATGACACGCGAACCGACGAGTTCGATGATCATAACCGCCGCGCCGCAGAAAAAGACGATAGCAAAAAGAAGAGGATGATTAATTTTTTTGAAGACGGTAGTTTTTTGTGAAGGCATGCGGAGAATATGATAGCATGTTTTCTTGTCATGCCAGCTACAACTTTTTCGATTTGAAAAGTCGCAGCCCCCGCCTCCTTACGCTTCGCTCCAGTCCGGCTCGGACATTGTGAAAAAGTATTGTCGTCACGAGTTACTAAGTATTTTGCTTCGACAACTCGCAAAATACTAAGTGCTCGCGACCCCGCCTTGCCCGTTTTTGTTGGTACAAAAACATGGCTGCGGCTCGGACAAGATAGAAAAGTCTCAAGCAGTTGAGATTTTTCTATCTTGTCCGCCCACCTGGATTCGGCCGCGACTCAAACCTCGCCGCCGCTCGGTTTGGTCTGGCCACCGCCTCGCGATTTTTGCTACTGCAAAAATATCGCTCCGGCGTTCGAATCCAGACACCCCGCAAGCAGTTGCGGGGTTGTGGGCGGCCAATATTCAGAAATATTGTCCGCCCACCTGGATTCGAACCAGGGACCTTACGCTTAAGAGGCGTTTGCTCTACCAACTGAGCTATGGGCGGAATTCTTATGTAGCCCATAGAGAAGTCCTAACTGCTTGCCCCGTAGTGAGCTTGCTCTACTACTGGGGAGCTATGGGCGGATTTGGAAAGTGTAAGATGAAAAATACAAAGTGTAAAGGTTTGGCCAAGCTCTCAAATGTTGTGCTGACGCCTCATATTGCTTCCGGAACAATCGTCGCGAGGGAAGAAATGGCTCACATGGCGGCGGAGAACCTCATCGTCTTTTTTGAGGGTAAGGTGCCGCCAAATATAGTAAAGTAGAGGAGGTATCCTAAAAATTATTTGTAGTGTATAATTAAAAACATGGTTCAAGTTCAATTTGATGAAGGTCCGCAAATGATGTCGAGTCGCGGGGCTTTCAATAAGAAGTCTTCGGGTATTACAGTGTGGCTTATCCGGAAGCAAATAATAAAAAGTGAGCGGCAGGCGCAGATGCTTCTCATTGGAATTTTTATTATCTGTGCGGGGCTTTCCGTTTATTTTTTCGCCAAGGCATTTAGTTCCCCGAAGATTTCGAGTGTTAATCCTCCCGGCGCGCCTCTCCATACGAGCCTTTAATTTTTTGGTTGATTTCCATCATGTTTTCATATAAAAAAAACTTCAGAAAAAAAGGTTTTACCCGAACGAATTTCTTGGAGAATAATGGTTGCTCAAATGTATAGGAACGAGTAGCTCGTATTTAAATAAAGTTATGTTACGTTTAAGGAAAAATTCGCGCGGGTTTACCCTGATCGAGCTTCTGGTGGTCATTTCAATTATTGGCCTGCTTTCTTCGGTGGTGCTTGCAAGTTTGACCAGCGCGCGGGTGAAGGCGAGGGACGCGAAGCGGAAGGCTACTTTACATCAACTTGCAACCGCGAACGAGCTCTACTTCAATGATGTCGGAAGCTATCCTTGGTTTAATGGTTGGGTTCACAATAGCGCGCCCTCCTTTGGCGGGTTGGTCCCTGCGTATATATCGACTGTACCATACGACCCTCTTTATCCTGGAGATTCGAATTATCAACACTGGAGAAAGGATTATCGGGGGTATACCTGTATGACCCTCAATGACGCAAGTAGATATGGTTTTTATGCAAAACTAGAGAATCCTTCAACATCTGACCCAAACTATATTTCACCGACTGTCGGGGACTCTTTCGATAGATGTGTGGCTACTAACTGGGAAATGAATTACAAAAGGGGAAATTAAACTCTCGATACTTTTGTTGTGTAAAAGCCCAGAGCCTCGCTTTGCTGGGCCTCGGGCATTCGCATTGATTTTTTCCTCATTCCATATATACTACCGAGTATGCTTACGTTAGAGGCAAAGAAACGCGATACGTCAAAAAAACCCGACTCTTTCAGGCGCACGGGTGTTCTACCGGCTGTTTTTTACGGCCGCAAAGAGAAATCAACACCTATTTCACTTGCGGAAAAAGATTTTCAAAAAATTTGGAAGGAAGCTGGTGAAACCAGCGTCATTTCGCTTAAAGGCGAGTGGGGAGCTCTTGAAACGCTTATAAACGATGTTGATCTCCATCCTCTAACCGGCACGCCACGCCACGTTGATTTTTACGTTATTGAAAAAGGCCAAAAAGTGAAGGTCAAAGTGCCACTTGAATTTACCGGTGTTTCTCCGGCTGTCAAAGAGTTGGGGGCCATTTTAATCAAAGTGCTCCACCAACTTGAAATTGAGGCTGAACCGAAGAATTTGCCGCGAAGCATTGATGTTGATATTTCAAAACTCGTTGATTTAACCAGTCAAATTTTGGCCAAAGATATTGTTTTGCCGACGGGTGTTATACTTACGGTAAGTCCGGAGGAGGTTGTTGCGTCAGTTGCAGAAGCGAAAGAGGAAGAAGTGGTTGTCGCTGAACCAGTTGACCTCTCCGCTATCGAACTTTCAGAAAAGAAAGGCAAGGAAGAGAAAGAGGGTGAGGAGGGTGTCACGCCAGCCCGGAGTTCCGACGGAGGTGGGGAAGCCCCTTCGAAACCAAAAGCTCCAGAAAAAAAGTAAGGGTCTATTTGAAACCGAATCGAGGCTCTTACGAGGGTTTCTGTATGTTTTTTACAATTCACAAACCAGTTCTTTTTTTTATATACGTGGCACTTTGTTTCGGTGCCATCTTTTCTCCTTGTACATTCGTTTTCGCTCAAAATGGCGATGATGTTTTGAATCGCCGGGCACAGCTTGAAAAAGACCTCGCGGCGCTCCAGGTTGATATTGATGCCCAGAAAAAAATTTTGGAAGATCGTCAGCGTGAGCGGGTTTCACTGGAGCGCGACGTGGCGATTCTCGATGCCAAAATAGAAAAAGCCAGACTATCCATCAAAGCGCGGAATCTCGTCATTCAAAAACTAAAGGGAGAGATTGGAGGCAAAGAACAGACGATTGGCAAGCTCGAGCAAAAAATCGAACGGGGCAAAGACTCAATGGCTGGACTTATCCGAAAAACAAACGAGCTCGAATCATATTCCATAACCGAGCTTTTGCTTGCCAACCGGAATTTGTCTGATTTTTTCGCTGACGTCGATTCGTTTGACTCGATACAGCAGGCGCTCCAAAGTTCCTTCAGAGAACTTGAGGTTGATAAAATTGAAACACAGGCGCAAAAAGATTCACTTGAGGAAAAAGTTTCGGAAGAAATTGACCTGCGGAAAATTCAGGAACTTGAAGCCAAACGCATCGGCGAACAGGAAGCTGAAAAGAAAAAGATTCTGACTGTTTCGAAGGGTGTTGAGGCGAACTACCAGAAAATTATCAACGAAAAGGAAAAAAGCGCTGCTTCGATTCGCGCCGAACTCTTCGCCCTTCGCGGTTCTGCCGCTATTCCGTTTGAAAAGGCACTTATGTATGCGAATGCCGCGACGCAAAAAACCGGCGTTCGCGCCGCGCTCATTTTGGGCATCATTGCCGAAGAGTCGAATCTTGGAGAAAATGTGGGGACGGGAAGCTGGCGCGTGGACATGAAAGTGCCGCGCGATACGGTGCCGTTCATCGAGATCACCACGCGCCTCGGGCTTGATCCTGACAAAGTGCCGGTTTCAAAAAAGCCGTGGTATGGCTACGGTGGCGCCATGGGTCCCGCACAGTTTATTCCGTCCACCTGGGTTCTCTATGAAGACAGAATCACCAAAGTGACGGGACACAATCCACCAAACCCGTGGGATCCGGAAGACGCCTTCACTGCTTCCGCTCTGCTTCTTATGGACAACGGTGCGGCGAAAGGAACCTATCAAGCTGAACGTCTCGCCGCACTCCGCTATTTAGCAGGCTGGGCGAATGCCGGAAAAAAAGCCTACGCTTTTTATGGCGATGATGTTATGGAGTTAGCCGAAAACTATCAAAAACAAATCAATATTTTGGCAGGGAATTAGAGGATTTTTACTTATGGTTTACAAAGTAACTACGAGGTCGAACCTCGTCACCTATTTTTTGTGTTATAATTATACCATAAAAAATCTCTCTACAAGGTTCGACCTCGTTTTTCGTTGTAATGAAGCCAATCCCGTATTGTTGTCTCAAAATCTGCCACCGTTTCAAAATATCCTGGGAAAGCCTTGCGTTCAAGAATAACTTTTTCCGGCCTGTCCACTAAAAGAAAGTCCTGATAACTTGAGTAGGAGTAGTTTTTAAGGAAGGAAAGGGCCTTCTTTTTATTCACGATGCCCGTTTCTTTCCACGTAGATTCAATCAGTTTGATTGGGTTTAGGTGGATATACGAAAATAAATATTTCATGTATTCGTCATTATCTGCGTATTCAGCTTTAAATTTTCCTTGGAAAAGTGCTCCCGTGCGTTCCTCTTTTGTATTAAAATACATAGTATAGGCTGTGGAGAGTTTTTGCATAAATTTACTGATTCCGCCTTCCATTTTCTCCCGTACAAGAAGGTGGAAATGATTTGGCATACAACAGTATGTTCCTATATCAATAATAGTTTTTTCTCGGTCTTGGCCGAGCATAGAATTGAGTGACCAATCAGAGTTGGTAATATGAACCGGGTTTGTACTATTGCACATATAAAGAAGTCCGATAAAACGTTTGTAATCACGATCAGCATTAAAAATTTTTCTTTTGTCCGTGCCTCTGTTATAGACATGGTAGTATCCATCTATAGAGATTTCAATATTTCTGGTCATGTGAGAAAATATTATACCATAAAAAGTGTGTTTCGAGGTCGAACCTCGTAATTGGCGGGTTTATGTTCTGGTGCAAATACAACCTGTACCCTAGACTATGAACGATAGTGTTTCTGCTACTGCCACCTTCACCAAACAGATAACCTACCACACTCTTACTATCACAAAGACCGCTTACAGTGGCTCAAGGGGCACCATTACCTCGTCACTTTCTAGAATCTCTTGTGGTTCCCCTTGCTCTGCTTCCTTTGTATCATTGGAGCCTCACAAAAGTACCATTAAGCCTCCTTACCGTAAATTCCACCGTTACCCTTACCGCTACGGCACAGCTGATTATGGCAACACCTTCGCAGGTTGGAGCAATGTCCTGACTATGCAGGCAATCAATGTATCGTTACTATGACTGGAGCTAAGTAGTGTGGGGGTGGCGTTTTTGAGGTAGGGGGAATGTTGTACTTGTCATTATTAATACCCGTAGCTCTGCTACGGGGAATTGACTTGATTGCAATTTTTCGATGTTTTGGTATAGTGGTTTCCACTATGAAATCCGATATACACCCAAAATACTTTGGAGAAGCAAAAGCTACCTGCGCCTGCGGGGTGGTGTATAGTGTTGGCTCAACAAAAGAAAAGATGGAAATTGAAATCTGCCGTTCCTGCCACCCGTTTTACAGCGGCGCCGAAAAAATTATAGATACCGCCGGCCGCGTCGAGAAATTCAAGGCTCGGGCTGCGAAAAAAGTCGTCACTCCTCCTAAAAAGAAAGAAACCAAAGTTGAAGTTCCTAAAAAAACTCCAAAGAAAGCGGCAGAAAAACCAGCAGAAATCAAAGCGTAACAGTCTGTTCTCTAACCCGGCCAGCCGCAGTCGGGTTTTTGTGCTATGAGACTAAATTTTAACCTCAATGATTGATATTAAAAAATACAAAGAGAATCAAAAAACGAACTATCTCGCCGAGACTTTAGAGCGGCTGCTTTTTGACGAGGCTGAAACATTGAAAATGCTTGAGAGTGATCCTAAACTTGTCGATCTGGCAAAAGGTGAACTTGAGACAATCACGCTTCAAAAAGAGGCGTTAATAAAGCAAATGGACGAAATTCTAGAGGTGGAAAAGAAGGAAGAAGAATTTCCAAACGAAGTTATTTTGGAAGTTCGGGCTGGCGCCGGCGGTGAAGAGGCGGCTTTTTTCGCGGAGAAACTGGCTTCGATGTATCAAAAATATGCCGACCGTAAGGGCTGGTCATTTCTGCCGGTTGACGAGTCGCGAAGTGAGCTTGGGGGTTACAAGGAAGCTTCGTTTGAAATTCGAGGTAAAAATGTCTACAAAGAACTTCGTTTTGAAACCGGCGTTCACCGCATTCAGCGCGTACCGCCTACGGAAAAATCCGGCCGCGTGCACACTTCAACTGCCTCCATCGCTATCCTACCAATCCGCTCCAAAGGCGCTATCGAGATAAGCCCAGCTGACATTGATATGGAATTTTCACGCGCCGGTGGCAAGGGCGGGCAGAATGTCAATAAGGTTGAAACGGCGGTCAGATTGGTGCATAAACCAACTGGCCTTTCGGTACGTTCCACATCCGAGCGAAGTCAGGCACGTAACCGCGAAAAAGCCATGAACATTTTGACGGCCAAACTCCAACTTTTGAAGGATGAGGAAGATGCCAAGAAATTTTCTTCGGAGAGAAAAGACCAAATTGGCACCGCCGATCGCTCCGAAAAAATCCGCACTTACAACGTGCTCCAAGACCGCGTGTCCGATCACCGTATCAAAGAGTCCTGGCATAATATCGCGGGTATTTTTGAGGGCGATATTGCCGGAATCGTTGAGGCCGTCGGCGAGAAGCCTTTGGGCGCCCCCTCGGAAGACGAGGCTTAAAAATCTTGCCTCATAGGCCGTAATCTGCTACACTCCACACGTATGGATCGTATGGATCCCGTTAGAGACGGTACGAATGTATAGTTTTTTCGAGAGAGCCATAGCATATTTATTAGGAAATAGCTTATATCTTATAACCAGACATCGGAAATGAGTTTCTCATTTCCTGTCTCTAACGGGATGGAAAAAGACAAAACGCTCCCGAATGACCCTCTTATCGAAGCCCTTTTTAAGGCTGGTGCTCATTTTGGCTATTCAAAATCCCGACGCCACCCGACCATTGCCCCCTACATTTTCGGCGTCAAAAACCACGTCGAAATTTTTGATTTGGAAAAAACCAAGACTCTTTTGTCGAAAGCAAAGGATTTTGTAAAAGGTCTTGGTGCGCAAGGCAAAACCCTCCTTTTTGTTGGTGGCAAAAGCGAAGCCAAAGATGCAGTGCTCAAAGGTGCCACAGTCGTTGGTATGCCTTACGTTGCGGGTCGATGGATTGGCGGTAGTTTCACTAATTTTGCCAATATTCGCGGCCGCGTGGATCGCATGGAGACGTTGGTCAAACAGCGCGAGAAAGGTGAGCTTACCAAATACACTAAAAAAGAGCGGCTTCTTATTGATAAAGAAATTGAAGACTTGAAGCGATTTTTCCTCGGTCTCGCGCCGATGAAGGAATTGCCGGCGGCTATTTTTGTCATTGATGCCAAGCATGAGCGCATCGCGGTTGCTGAAGCACGGAAGACTGGTATTCCGGTTGTCGGACTTCTCGGATCAGACTGCAATTTCAAAGATGTTACGTATCCAATTGTCGGTAATGATTCATCGATTGCGAGCATCACATTTTTCGTGGATGAAATTGTGAAAGCGTACGAGGAAGGAACGAAAGAAAAGAAAACCCAAAACTTAAAGCAGGATTAAATTTCCAAGTAGCAATTTTCAATTTTCATTGAATTTTCAATGTTTTAATTTTTAAAATTGACACATTTCTGGTTTTGATTGAAAATTGTAAATTGAGATTTTTAGATAGTGTAAAATACATACAAATGATCAGAGAGACAACAACGGAACAGATAAAAGCCTTGCGTGATTTGACTGGCATTTCCGTTATGCAGTGCAAAAAAGCGCTGGAGGAGGCGAAGGGCGATGTCGAAAAGGCCCTTATTATTTTACGCAAGAAAGGCGCAGAGATCGCGGCTAAAAAATCAGATCGAACATTTGGCGCGGGCGCGGTCGCGTCTTACATTCATGGTAATGGCACAATCGGGGCGATGGTGGAATTGTCCGCGGAGACCGATTTCGTTTCAGGGAACGAAGCTTTTCGTTCTTTGGCCTATGACATCGCCATGCACGTGGCCGCGTCTGCGCCTGAATTTTTGAAAAACGAAGACATTACGATGGAAAAGCGCCAAGTCGCACTCCAAGTTTTTGAGAAGGAAGTTTTGGACAAACCGGAGAATCTTCGCGAGAAAATTCTCGAAGGTAAATTGGCCTCCTATTTCAAAGATAAAATTTTGCTTGAACAGCCATTTATCAAAAATCCGGATTTGACCATCAGGCAGGTCATTGAATCCGCGATCCAGAAATTCGGCGAGAAAATAGAAGTGGCTCGTTTCGTACGTTTCAAAGTTGGTTCTTAAGCATAATATTCCATGATCATTCCCACCAGCATTTTTCTTTTTTCTGGCGCAGGTATCGTCACCGTGCTTCTCTTTAAAATTCATGAACTTCGGCTTCAAAAAAAGATTTTGCTCTCGCATTTAAGTGAAGCGGCGGATCGGAATCTTCTCGAAGGTATTAAACTGTTTTTGAGACACTCTAACCGTGTGTCTTCTAAAATAAATAGAGAGAATGTCAAATATGTCGCGCAAATCGGAGTCGCTCTTGCTCTTAAAGGTTACGTGCTTTGGAAAAGGGGTTTTGGCAAATATTTCGGAAAGTGGGTAGACGCGGTTCGTGGCAAGAAGTTTTTAAAAAAAGGAGGTTCCGCGTCTTTTTTCCTTAAAGATATCTTGGAATACAAAAACAACTTGCCGAAGCAGTAATTTTGACTCTTTGCTTGCCAATTTCGACTCTACCTCGCCAAACGCGAGTTTTTTTGTTTTAATATAACTTCCCGTCGTGACCGAGAGCCCAATGTCAAGGTTAAACCTTGACATAAGACATAATGTTGATGTTTTTGGGATTTTAATGTCGCCTTAGCTCAGCCCCGACGCTTACGGCAAGTGGGGAGCCGACCAAGGCGTCGGCTTTGGTACCCGCCCGAACGACTGGACAAAATTAATATCGCCGGTGTAGCTCAGTTGGTAGAGCAACGGTTTTGTAAACCGTAGGCCGTCAGTTCAAGCCTGACCACCGGCTCCAAATTGGAAAAACTGCCTTATTTTCTATATACTATTCTTCATGCTAAGCGAAGAAACGAAAGGCCTAAAACTTGAGGACAAGTTCGGCCGACCGGATCAAAAATTCGGTTTAGGCCACCTTCACCCTATCTCGCAAGCCATTTTGGAAATCCAAGAGATTTTTGCGGGGATGGGTTTTCATGTTGCCGAAGGGCCGGAGCTTGAAACAGAATTCTATAATTTTGATGTTCTTAATATGCCAGATGATCATCCGGCGCGCGACATGCAAGACACGTTCTGGATTAAGAATCCAGAAAATTTCCAATTTCCAATTTCCAATTTCCAAACAAATTCCAAATCACAAATTCCAAATTCTAAAAAAGAGGCAAAGAGTGAGAGGCCGGTGCTCCGTACGCATACGTCAGGGGTACAGGTTCGGGAATTAGAAAAGGGGGAATTGCCACTCCGTATCATTGTTCCCGGGAAAGTTTTTAGAAATGAAGCGACCGACGCCACGCACGAAGTGCAGTTCTATCAGCTTGAAGGTTTGATGGTTGATAAAGAGGTTTCTCTTGCGCACCTTAAAGGTGTGCTCACTCATTTTTTCGAAAAATTTCTCGGCAAAGACACAGGGATTCGTTTCCGACCAAGCTTTTTTCCTTTCACCGAGCCGTCTGTCGAAGTGGATGTGCGGTTTAGAGGTAAGTGGCTTGAAATGATGGGCGCTGGCCTTGTTCACCCGAATGTCTTAACTGCCGCTGGCATTGACGCCAAAAAGTGGCAAGGGTTTGCTTTCGGTGGCGGTTTAGACAGGCTTGTAATGGTTAAATACGGAATCGAGGATGTCCGCCTGCTTTATTCCGGAGATTTACGCTTGGTGAATCAGTTTTAATATGAAAATTTCTCACAACTGGCTGCAAGATTATTTTGATAAGGAATTACCCTCACCGGAAAAATTGGCAGAGCTTTTGAACGCGCACGTTTTTGAAGTTGAGGGCTTGGATAAAGTACACGAAGACACAATTCTCGATGTAAAAGTGCTTCCAGACAGAGCTCATTACGCCCTGTCTCATTTTGGTATCGCCTATGAAGTTTCCGCTATCACTGGAATTCCGTTAAAAAAGGAAAGAGATTTAACTGTTACATTAGGGAAGCAGACTGCGCCGAAAGTCACAGTTGAGGACGAAAAAGTATGCCGCCGATACATGGCGCGGGTTGTCGAAGGAATCGGTAAAGCCGAAACACCGAAAATTATAAAGGAAAGACTTGCCGCTATCGGCCAACGTTCGATCAATCCAATTGTTGATCTTGCAAACTACACGATGTTTGATGTCGGCCAGCCGCTTCACGCCTTTGATGCGGATAAAGTAAAAGGAGGAATCACAGTACGAAAAGCGAAAGCGGGTGAGAAAATTACCACGCTTGATAATAAGGACGTTGCTCTTTCCGCGGACATTTTGGTTATCGCGGATGATGTGGGCCCGCTTGCCATCGCGGGCATCAAGGGCGGCAAGCGGGCCGAAGTGGATTCAAACACAAAACGAATTATTTTAGAATCTGCCACGTTTGATCCAGTTTTGATTAGGAAAACGGCGACTGCTTTAAACATCAAAACCGATGCTTCAAAGCGGTTTGAAAATAACATGCCGCCAGCCGGCGCGTTTCTTGGCATACTGCATTTTTCAAAGCGACTGGAAGATATTTTTGGCGACTCGATTTCTTTTAGCCCCTTCACTGATATATATCCTGTTCACACGGAAGATAGAACCATAGAGATAGATCTTGATTTTATTCACGCCAAACTCGGGGCAAAAGTGTCGGAAAAAGAAGTGATTGAAATTCTTGGGCGACTTTATCTTAAAGCAGAAAATAAGAAGGGTAGGTTAGTTGTTACTGTTCCAGCATGGCGTCAGGATGTTGTCATTCCTGAGGATGCTGTCGAAGAAGTTGGACGGCTGTACGGCTATGAAAAAATAAAGCCAATCGTGCCGCCGAAAGTAAAAGGGGATTTGCCTCTTAACAAAAATTTCTACTACGCGAACAAAATCAAACTCATTTTGGCAAACCACGGCTTTTCAGAAATTTACACTTCAACCTTTGATAAAGTGGGTGAGCGGGAAGTACTCTATCCTGTGGCGTCAGATAAAAATTTTTTGCGGACGGAATTGACAAAGTCAATGGCGAAGGCACTCGAGTTCAATCTTCGAAATACCGACCTCCTTAATCTCAATCAAATCAAGCTTTTTGAAATTGGTAAAATTTTCAAAGATGGGAAGGAGATTAATTCTTTAGTTGTTGGTATTACAAACACCAAAAGTATTAAAACTAAAGTAAATGATTTAATTCGAGATGCGCGTGAAATGCTCATAAAAGAGTTAGGAGCCGATGTTCAAACGGTTTGCACTATTGATGACAGTGGGGGACTGCTTCTTCTTGGAGGCCAGCAAATTGGTACCATAAATGCCATCGATGGGGTTATGGAAGTGAATCTTGACCTGTTTATTGCTTCTCTGCCCGATCCGAAAGGCTCAACCTTACAGACTGTAAGGTTGAGCCTTTCGAGTCTTGTTTACAGACCGTTTTCAAAGTACCCATTTATCGTTCGAGATGTTGCTATCTTTGTGCCGGAAAGTACAAAAGTGGTTGAAGTTCTTGCGGTAATCAAAAAAGAAACCAGTACGTTACTTGTAAATGATTATCTGTTCGACGAATTCAAAAAAGGTGACAAAATTTCTTACGCCTTCCGCCTCGTCTTTCAATCTTTCGAAAAAACACTGACCGATGATGAGGTGAATAGGATTATGAAAAAAGTAGCCGCGGCAGTCACAGCAATGGGATGGCAGGTGAGATAAACAGAGCCGACTCTAGGAGTCGGCTCTCGAATTCGCTACTGGTTTGGTTAGCGGACTGGGACTTGCGGGATTAAATACCGAATGAGACTCGGCGTTGCCGAGTAACTTTCCGCACTTCGTTTCGCGAGCCACTTCCACGGCTCGTTTGGTAGCGGGTCGGGTGCCCGTTTCAGTTTTGGCAGATGTTCAGTCTTTTCATAATCCGAGTAAATCATATAACATCCTACAAAAAAAGCAAATTTTTTAGTGACAGTACGCACTTTTTTAGCTATTTTTTTATACCCAAAAACTGCTTCCAATTCCGCATGGTTCTGATATGATAAGAGGCAAGAAATACCCTTGTATTTCCTTTCTTTTTTCTAAATTACGTGGTTTACCCCAACAAATTTTTTCCACAGGCAGAGAGGGTAAAAACAGCATATTTTAAGCATTAATTTCGATTCATCAGGTTTTATGGCTAAAACAAAAAATTTGAAGGGGCAGGAGGAAGCGACAAAAAAACAAAACGGTTCGGGGCCTGCCCGTACCGAAACGGTACGTTCGGGCGGGCATCATTATGACGCTTCAGCTATTACCGTTCTTGAAGGTTTGGAGCCGGTACGCAAGCGCCCGGGCATGTATATCGGTACCACGGGGCCGGACGGTTTACACCACCTCATTACCGAAATTTTCGACAACTCGCGCGACGAAGCGATGGGTGGTTTTTGCAATGATATTGAAATCGTACTTTTGCCGGGTAACCGAGTGCGGGTTACGGACAACGGCCGTGGTGTTCCGGTTGATATTCACAAGCAGACCAAAGTTTCGGCGCTTGAAACCATTATGACCACGCTTCACGCTGGCGGCAAGTTCGGCGGCGAAGGCTACAAAGTCTCCGGCGGTCTTCACGGGGTCGGCGCTTCGGTTGTAAACGCCCTTTCCATCTTCTGCGAAGTGGTGGTGCATCGCGATGGTGGCGTCTACTATCAGGAATACAAACAAGGCAAAGCCAAAGCCCGCGTCAAAAAAATTGGCACTTCGAAATCTCACGGGACTATTGTGACATTCGAGGCTGATCCGGAAATTTTTCCAATCATTGAGTATGATTTCAGCCGTGTTGTAAGTCACATGCGCCAACAGGCGTACCTCGTCAAGGGTCTCCGGATTTCGGTCATTGACGCGCGGTCTTTCAAAGAGAACATTGACCTTGCAGATGTCTTTTATTTCCGCGAGCTCGCGTTTGAAGTTCCTTCTCAAACTTTTTATTTCGAAGGAGGTCTGCTTTCTTTCATCGCTTTTTATAACAAACTCCAAAAACCGCTCCACAAAAATATTTTTTACATTGAAAAGAAAGTGGAGGGAGTTGAATCCGTAGAGATTGCGCTTCAATATGTCGATGACATTTCCGCCCGTATTTTGCCTTTCGCCAACAATATCTACACCGCCGAGGGAGGGACGCATTTAACCGGTTTTAAGACTGCGCTCACTCGAACGCTCAATACGTACGCCAAGCAAAATGGATTGGTCAAAGACGGTGAAGATAGTTTTACCGGAGACGACGTGCTCGAGGGTATCACCGCGGTTATTTCGGTCAAGATTCGGGAAATTCAATTTGAAGGTCAGACAAAGGCGAAACTCGGTAGCGTCGAAGCCCAGAGTGCAGTGACAACTGTTTTTGGCGAGTCCTTCGCGGCGTTTTTGGAAGAGAAGCCAGATGACGCACGGGCTATCATTGGTAAAGTCGTTTTGGCCATGAAGGCCAGAAAGGCGGCCAAAGCGGCCAAAGACAGCGTGCTTCGAAAAGGCGCGCTCGAGGGCATGACGCTCCCCGGAAAATTGGCGGACTGCCAATCCAAAGATCCCGCTGAATCCGAGCTGTTTATTGTGGAAGGCGATAGTGCCGGAGGTTCATCAAAAATGGGCAGAGATCGCCGTATTCAAGCCATTCTACCGCTTCGCGGCAAAATTTTAAACATCGAACGAGCTCGACTTGATCGGATGCTTTCGTCGGAGCAGATTAAAAATTTGGTCATAGCGCTTGGCACGGCCATTGGGGATACGTTTGAAATTGGCAAACTGCGTTATCATAAAATTATTATTGCCACTGATGCCGACGTTGACGGCGCTCATATTCGCACGCTCATTTTGACGCTTCTTTACCGCTACTTCAAACCGCTTATTGAAGGTGGTTTTATCTACATTGCCCAGTCTCCGCTCTACAAAATCAAGAAAGGCCAAGAGTTTTTGTATTTTTATAGCGATGATGAGAAAAACAAGTTTTTGAAAAAAGAAGGAGTGGCCGCGGCGGATTTGGAAGAAAACGAGGAAGAAAAAACAGCCCCCGATTCTTCCGAAGCTCCTGAAGCTAAGAAGCTTCCTAAGCTTTCCATTCAGCGTTACAAAGGTTTGGGTGAAATGAATCCGGACGAGTTGTGGGAGACAACCATGGATCCGGCGCGCAGAATTTTAAAACAAGTGCACATAGAAGATATGCAGGAAGCAGACAAGATTTTTGACATGCTCATGGGCACCGATGTGCCGGCTCGCAAATCGTTCATCCAGTCGAATGCAAAATTGGCGAATCTAGATATTTAACATGACACCAATATATCCCGATTTCATTTACGAAATCGAGGATCCTCGGTTCGATAAATCGAATCGGGACGAATGAGTGCGAATAAGCACTAATGACACGAATAAAAAAGACGGCTCGCCGTGAAAGGGGGAGTCGTCTTTTGGGTGACCTTTCGAAGTTAGGCAAACTCTGGGATGAAGGGGAGATCTTTGCTGTCGATTCCCATGACTTGGGAAGCCGTGAAAGCTTGACCTCCCCCAAGCGCTTTGAGAGTTGTTTCTTTCGTGTGGTGTCCCTAGAGGACAAGGTACTCCGGATGTTTTGGGTGCTGACTTACCTCGGTCATAAGGTTGGTGGCAAACTTTCCCACTTCTGTTTGGTGCCATGTCCGACCTTTTCGGTGGAGAACGGTCATTTTCAGTTCGTGGCGGTTCTTTTCGATCTGCATTCGCATCAAGTTCGTGGATTTTTTCTGGGTTTCTTGGTTTTGGTAGCCTCAACAGGCTGTTTCTTCTGAAGAAAGGCTAACATGAATATAAAGGTATATCAAGTAGAATGAACCCCCGCTTCGCGAACGCGAAGCGGGGGTTCATCTTTCTTTTATACTTTATACTAATACTTGATACGCTATACGTTCCTTGGTTTAGAAAATGACGCCGTTTATGGTGTATTTTACGATGTTGTTGTCGCGGGTTACGTCAGGAAGATATCCCGTTGGATCAATGTTTATAGTAAATATGTTGCCATTTTTGTTTTCGATTTTGTCGAAGCCAAGCGTGAATTCGATCCGGTCATTTGGCGCAAGTGCGCCTTGCGAATCGGACGTGAAAATATGATTAGGGAAGGTTGGGAGCACCGCATTGAAATACCAGTCCGAAGACGTTTTGTTTCCGAGGTTTATGACTTCAAAACGAACCGCGATTCGATCGGTTGAATGAAGTGTCGTGGTCGACATAAATTCATTGGTAATTTTATCGATAACACCGACTTCAATAATCTTCGCGGCCAAATCCGGTTTGCCGGTTTCCGACGCTCCGGCAGTCGTTCCTGAAATCAAATACGTGTTTTCCGTTTTTGTTCCGGCTTTCGGATCAACCGGCGCGGGTTTGACTGCCACAGCCCCTGTTTTTTTAGGGGGAGTGGTTGGTGTTGCTGATTTGGTTGCAGTCCCCGATGCTTTGGTTGTGCCCAAAATACCGTCGCGGCTGTTTGAAAGCGATTCATTGGCGACCATGATCATGGCAGAAGCAGAGAGTGGATTTTCCTCGGAGCCATTTTTTATAAAAGTAAGCGTAACCGGAATGCTTCCGTAGCGGTTTTTCTTTGAAGTAACGATGAAAGAAGCACTCGTGGCGTCATTTGGTAAAAGCAATTTTTCGTCGCATGCCAAGGTAGCGTTTTTGCCCCCGCTAGTTTCTTTTAGTTCAAGAACGATGCCGTCTGTGCATCCGTAGGTGAAAACGTATTCGCCCTCACCGCTTTTGTTTTCATGTTTCCATGAAAGAGTAATTGTTTGACCGGAAGAAACGCTCAAGTTTGGCACTTCAAGTATCAAAGTTTCTGCTCCCTTGAAAGTTTTGGTGAGAGAGATAACGGAAGCATACATATCATTTAGATTTTTTGGGATACCCGCAAAATTGGTGCTGCCAATCCAGGCGCCGACACCAAGTATGACAAGGAGGGTGACGGTAACGCCTACCTTTGCAAGAGTGTTTCTTTTGGTTCCCGATATGTTTTCCATGATTTTTATCTGATTTGTTAAGTGTAGATTTTTTAGTAATACTCCAATTGACGCTTCAATACTATTGACATACTTAAATTTGTAGTGTATATTGAAACCGTGGATTTATTTTGATGTAAAACATCCTATCATACTTTTAATTATTGTCAATAGTTTTACGTCCCCATATTTCCGTTCTCATTTTTATGAATACCTTTTTGTCGACAATTAAATGGGTAATTGTTGTATTTATGGCTTCTTTAGGGCTTCTTTTTGCCATGGGTTTTGTGCCGGTTGAAATTAAAGATGCTGCCCAAAGTTTCGTTTCTTTCGGTCAAAGTATCTACCAGCCGGATGTTTCAGCCGAAAGTAATGGAATTGTCCCTGTTCCTGACACGGATGGTTTTATCACGCCGACCGCCCTTTCCATTCAGCCAAAAATGATTAGTATTGAAAAAATTGGGGTTTTGACTAGTATTGAAAATCCAGACAGTCGGGATATCAGCGTTCTCGACCAAGCACTTCAAAAAGGCGTTGTCCACTACCCGGGCTCCGGTTCCCTCGAGGACGACAGCAACATGTTTCTCTTTGGTCACAGCACGACTATAAAGACGGTTAGGAATCAGGCATACAAGGCGCTGAATCGCCTTGGCGAACTTGCGCTTGGAGATGAAATCAAGGTTCGTTCAGATGATCGCGAATACGTCTACACCGTTTTCTCGGTTTCCTTGGTAGATCAGAATGAAGCTTTGGTTGAATTTTCGAAGGGCAAGCGTATGCTGACCCTTTCAACCTGCAACACCTTCGGCGCGAGAGAAGAGCGATTCGTCGTAGAAGCCAAGTACGCGCGAGACTACGAAATTTCCAACATGTTAAATTAAAAAAACAAGAATCGCTTATTTTAGAAAAGAGTATGATGCAGAATAATAACAAAAACATGAAAAAGATGACGTCCAGACTTTTTGGTTTTCGTTTTCCGATACTCGGACTTGTTCTGACTGCCGCCTTCTTTGGTTTCTCGAACAATGTTGCTTTGGCATGGAATCTTCAAGGATCTTGTTCTGTGGCGCCTGCTTCACCGAATATTGGCGAGACTGTAACGTGGACGGCTACGCAGACATCTACCATGACGCCAAGCCAAGGTCATTATGAATATTCATGGAGCGGCACTGACGGACTAGCTGGCATCTCGAACCCTGTTTCAAAAAGTTACGCGACTACTGGCACCAAAAATGCCACGGTGGTTATTATGCTTGTTTTAAATGCCGGTGGTCGTGAGAAGATTACCCGAAATTGTTTCACTGTTGTGAAAACTTCTCCACCACTGCCTGGTCAATGCAAACTTGAAATGACTAAGGAGGTTGATAAAGCAACTGCAACAGTTGGCGATGTGCTTACCTATACGCTTACTTTTAAAAATAGCGGAGACGCCGACTGCACTGGCGGCGGCGTGCGAATTCAGGATGTTGTAGATTCAGCGCTCACGTATCAAAGTGAAACTCGTAGCGGCAACGTTGATGTGGGATACAACAGCATTCCGCTTTACAGCGCCTCGACTCGGACGTTGAATTGGAATGGCAATGTGTTGACGCCGGGTGAGAGCGGTTCAATTTCTTGGAAGGGAAAGGTCAACGAACCTGCGGCTTGCGGGGTGTTCGATATTCCTAATAAAGCCCGAATCACCTCGGCAGAGTATTCGCCAGCCGATCTCATGACGACCCCGAGCGTTTGGGTCGAGAGCAATACTGTTAAAACGACAATCACTAAGGATTGCCCGCTGCCACTAGAGCTTTCTGTCACATGCACTGCCAATCCTTCGGCTGTCCAGACTGGCGATGCTGTTACATGGAGTTCCACCGCTTCCGGCGGGGTTGGTTCGTATACATATAGTTGGACAGGAGATGACGGTTTTTCTAGTACCGACCAAACTGATTCAAAATCGTACACGTCATCGGGTACTAAAAATGCCACAGTAACGGTTACCTCCAGTTCTGAAACTATTTCAAAAACCTGCACCACTTCCGTGGCGTCGCCCACGTCTTCACCCTCTCCGCTTTCGGGAAGTTGTGCTGTCAGCCCGACAGCTGTAGAAATCGGTCAGGAAGTTACCTGGAGCGCTAGCGCAACTGGCGGCACAGGTTCTTATACCTATTCATGGTCTGGTACTGATGGTTTGACTGGTTCGGACGCTTCCGTCAGCCGCTCCTATGCTTCATCAGGAACCAAGATGGGCAATGTCACTATTACTTCCGGATCGGAGTCAATAACTTCAAATGCTTGTTCTGTTGATATTAAACCGTCTTCGACTTGCACGAGTAATTGCGGCGGAGGTGGAGGTGTGGGTGGCGGGGGTGGTTACAATCCGCCAACGGTGGTGCTTCTTAAAAAGGCCGAGAAACTGCCACTCGCATTCGTGTACTTAAGCCAAATTCCATACACTGGTTTTGGCGACAGTTTTAAAGTTATTGCTTTTATTCTCGGACTAATTATCTGGAGTATTTTAGTTGTATATCTTTTTAAGTCTGGTATCATTCTTCGGGTTATTGAGAGAATTCAAAAACGTTTAAAACGAGAGGAACCTAATCTCGTCAAAGAAGAAACACAAGTTCCGATTGATGAAAATAGTCTTATTACCGAGAGCCCAGATTATCAAAAATATATGGAAGAAGATTCCACAACCACATATAAGCATAGCAACCAATCGTACGCATATGCCGGTATTTCGGCAAACCCCTCTTTTATTCCGGACAATCTGCCCGGGGAAGACATTTCGCTTGAACCGACTGTGGTGGATGAGCGAAATATTCGCGAAGCGCTTTTGGCAAAAGCCCGCGAGCGAAAAACTCTTATCTCTGAAGACGCAGTCAAACTTCTGCTCCAATCTTTGTCGGGTAATTACGCCAAGGCCGAAACGGCACTTACAAAAGTGATTGACGATGCCGAGACCAAGTATGTCAAAGAGGACGGTTGGATTTTACTCAATCGTGAAAAGATGGCGCTTCTTTTACCAACTCCTCATTTTTCTGTGAATTCTTCAAAAACAACGCCTCCAGCGCCAAATGGCATGTTTGTTCCGACCGCGCTTGAGCGAGAGAGTTATGCTTTGCCTCGTTTTTCGGATAAAGCTCCGGTTGCGAAGGTTGAAAATACTACAGCTCCGGTCCCTGCGCCTGTTTCCTACGCGCAGACTTCGAATCATTCAAATAGCGCTCCTGTCTTTCTTTCAACATTGTCATTTATTCGGGCAATTGTTGCAAAGGATAGCCAGAAAGTATTTGCAGTACTCCGCACGCTTCGACAAGAAGGTAAAAATGTCGAAGACTTTATCAAATCCGTTATCTACGAACTTGATGAGGCGTATCGCGGACGCTTGGAAGAGGGAATCCGTGGTGGTAATGTTGAACTTAAAACTGTTGTGTCAGCTTGGACGAACGATGATTTGGAAGAAGTAATTACGATTTTTCTTACCATCATTGATCAAAGTTACAAGAATTCTTTGACCGGCCTTAAGCTTGCGATCATGAGAATTTTGGATTTGAAGAAGCGAGGGTAAGGTGGATTCTGGATTCAAGGTTCTAAATTCAGGAATGAGAGAATAAAAAATAAGAAAATCCCCGCCGTCCTTTCGGACGGCGGGGATTTGACATGTGATGAGATTCTTGGTAATTTACTCTTGGAACACAACACCTCTCCTCACCCCTCAATACGAACTTCTGGAAAGTTAATTGCTAATGATTCAACCAGTGTACCATGTTCGTATTCCATCATCACTTCGTATGAAGTATAACCACACAAACACTCTCGTGGTTTGTGATTAAAATAATTTTCAATATCTAACAAGAACAATGGAGAGATCGACTTTAGGTCGGTCTTTTTTGGTATAAATTCTCTGATCCATCGGTTGGAATTTTCAACTAATCCTTTCTCCCGCGAGTGATATGGATGACAGAAATATATTTCTGTACCAAGCATCACTTCCAGCTCTTTCCACTTTCCAAAAGCAACGTCGTTGTCTGTGGTGATGCTGTGTACTACGCAACCTCTGAACATGGAAACGAGTGTCTCGTTCACCAAATCATTCTGTCTGTTCGGAAGCAGAGAGATCTTCAAGATTTTGCTGTACTTCTCCACACAGACCAAGATCACCCATGCATTACATTTCGAAACAATAAAATCCATTTCCCAGTGTCCATATGAAAAGAAGGCTTCACTCGGTCTTTTCTCAATCCATTTGCGGTCTGGGTCAGTGAGATACAGTTTGTTTTCTCTTTTTCTTCCACTTTTGTGATTATTTCGATTCCAGAACAGGAATCGCTCTAGTCCGGATCTTTTCTCAATGAATTTTCGAATACTCTTTTTGCTTGCATATTTCAATCCAGATTGTGTTTTCAGACGAGATGAGATTGATTCCGGCGACCAACCGATACTCAATCTTTTCTCCACGAACTTGGTCAGGTGGCCATCCATGGCCACCTTGTTGCAGTTGCGTTTCTTCCGATACTGTTTCCAATATGCTCGTCTAATCGCTGCTTCGGCAGTGTATTTTTTTCGACCCCCATTTCCATTCACTTCTTCAGTGATTGTTGACTTACCTCGATCAAGAGTTTTTCCAATATCGACAAAGGTTTCTCCAGCTCGACACATCTTTTCAATACAAAATCTTTCTTCATCAGAAAGGTGTTTTCTTTTGTTCGCCATTTGGATTCATTGTATCCAAAGTTCGTATTTAAAGGTTCCGAGAGGGTTGCCTCTGTCCAAAATCAAAACTCGTTTATTGCCGCAGTTGTCGATTGGGTAGGAGACTCAATTCAAGCGGTCAAAGGAGTTTTCGGCAGAGTGGAAACAAAAGAGTTGTGTGTTGATGATGTGTGCGTAACAAGAGACCAGTTCAAGGCAGTTTTTGATAATGTAGGTTCGACAGCATCCTCCTCTCCCCAAGGTTCGACCTTGGATCCGGAGAAAGGTCGAACCTTAGAAATTACCGATTCCGTTCCTCCTGTTATTATGATTATTGGTAACAACCCAGCTTTAATAGAGCAAGACACTTCCTATATTGATCTTGGCGCCACAGTTGACGATAACGTTGACCACAACCTCGGCATTCACGTTACAGGAGATCAAATTGACACCTCAATTTCTGGCTCCTACACCGTTACTTACATCGCGACTGACCAAGCGGGGAATGTCGCGACTTCAACAAGAGAAGTGATAGTTTCTAGCGGAGGGGAGGAAAGCGTTACCGTTGAAGAGACACCTTCTTTTGATATTTCCACGAGTACCGAGCAATAAAGAGACAGGAAGACTTTTACAAGCTCCAATAACCAAGAAACAATAACCAAACAAATTCCAAACATCAATATCCAATAAACAAACAAATTCTTTTGGGTATTGGAATTTGGTTATTCCGTATTTCTTGATGTTTGTTTCTTGCCCGCCCGACTGAACGATAGTAATCGTTCGGGTGGGGTGGTTGATTATCATCCCGTTATTTGCGCGCTCTTTGGAGTTATGTTAGTCTAGCCTGTATGGAAATTCAGTTAAAAGAAGATGTCATCCTTAAGATCTACGAGGTCGGCTATCTTCTCCTGTCTCCTCTTTCGGATGAAAAACTCGCTGAAGAAGTCGCTTTTATAAAAGGTCAGATTCAATCATCCGGTGTTATTGTGACAGAAGAAGTTCCGCGCCTGCGGCCGCTCGCGTACTTTGTCATCAAAGCTTTGGCGGGTCAGAACAAAAAATACGACAATGCTTATTTTGGTTGGATTAAATTTGAAATGGACGCTCCAGCTGTGCTTTTACTTAAAGAAGCACTCGAAAAAAGAGAAAATGTTATTCGTTTTTTGATTATAAAAACAGTGCGAGAAAACACACTTCTTGTTCCAAAGCTGTCTTATACTCCTCGGACTGACACGGGTAAGCTTGTTCGGAAGGTTGCTGGTGTGGGAGAGCAAAAGTCGGGAGAAATCAAGACTCCTATTTCTGAAGAGGAACTTGATAAAACTATTGCCGAGCTTGTTATCGAATAATTTTTGTTATGTATCTCAACAAAGCATTAGTTATTGGCAATCTGACGCGAGATCCGGAGCTCCGCTCACTGCCGTCGGGTATTAAAGTGGCAACATTTAGTTTGGCCACTAACCGCGTTTGGAAAGACCAAAGCGGCCAGAAGAAAGAAAACACCGATTACCACAACATCGTGGTTTTTGGACGGCAGGCCGAAACAGTCGCGCAGTATTTGAAAAAGGGGAGTTCAGCTTTAGTTGAAGGCAGAATGCAGACCAGAAGCTGGGATGATAAAACGAGCGGTCAGAAAAAATATCGCATGGAAATTGTGGCCGATCGCGTCCAGTTTGGGCCAAGGCCATTCGGTGGTGGTACCTCATCGAGCGGAGCTTCTACCTCGGCACCTTCCGAAAAAACTCCTGATTCAAATATAGGTGAGGCCGATTCAATCGAATATCCAGAAGAAGAAATTAAAGCTGATGATATTCCATTCTAATATCATTTTACTAAAATCTCATTATTTTTATGACGGAGAAAAGTTACGAATTACAAAATACAGTCAAATACATTGACTACAAGGATGTGGAACTTCTAAAAAAGTTTTTGAATCCCCATGGCCGGATGCTGTCTCGCAAAAAAACCGGTGTCTCTGCCAAACACCAGCGAAAAATCGCCACCGCGGTCAAACGCGCGCGTTTCATGGCTCTTTTGCCATACGTGGCGAGATAAGTGTAAGTTGAAAGATTCAGGTTGTAAGTAAGAGAAAACCGGACTTGAGGTCTCGGTTTTTGTCAGCATGCATCTATGGATGCTCGGGTGGTTTATAAGGACAGGCGGGCACCTTTTCAACTATTAAATGTTTGCATTTCCAGTTAAGACATTGGTAGGAGTTTTCTACGACCAAATCTAGCCTGCCGTCGGCTCTCTCGTAAACATCTACATATTTTTTTGTTTTCATTACAAGTTTTCTCCCACATTTCTTACAGGAATTTTGGTCAATGTAGTCAGACCAAAACCAAGAAATTACACCACTTATGAAAACGCAAAACATACTAAAGAGATATAAGTAAGGCAAAAAAGCTTTCATCCGCGTTCCTTTCGAGCGTTCTTCTAAAGTTAGTATACACTAAAATATAAAATAAAACTCCAGGTCTAAAAAATTCATGGTTGGTTGAACGAACCTTGAATTTTTTTGCCACTCGACTTTCAACTCCAACTTCAAAATAGCAAATAGCTGCGATCGCAGCTATTTGCTATTTTGTGGTTTTCTTTGTGACTGTGAGTAAAATCAAAAATCCAGAGACCACTCCAAACTTGAGTTTTTTTTTGGGGGGGGGATTTCTTGCTTAAATCTTTAATCTTTTCCGCCTGAGGCGGATCCGTCCTTTGGCGGACAACTAGTTTACCCTCTCCACATAGTCCCCAGTTTCTGTGTTGATTCTGACTATCTCACCTTCATTTATGAACAGGGGAGCGTTCACGGTCGCGCCGTTTTCGAGCGTAACGATTTTTGAGCCACCTTTTGCGGTGTCTCCTTTAACTGCCGGTGGGGCTTCAGTTACTTTTAGTTCAACTTTAATTGGAAGTTTCAATCCGACGAGACGGCCATTAAAGGTTAAGATGTCGACGACGGTGTTACCTTTCAGGTACTTGCCACGATCACCGACCAAATCTTCTTTCATGGAGAAACGTTTTGATGGGTCATTCTTTTCACAGAACCAGTACTCGCCTTTATTGTGGTAGAGAAATTTTATCTCACGGCTCTCAATTTCCGCTTCGTCTACTTTATCGGAAACCCCGAAAGAATGTTCGACGACGCTTCCGGTAATAAGATTCCGTAGTTTGGTGGCGTTGACTGGTTTCCGCTGTTGTTTGCGGAACACGTGGGAGGTTAGAACTTCGTACGGTTCGCCATCTAAAACAATATAGCGGCGTTCTTTTACTTCATTGTATTCAAGCATTGCCATAGTAATGGAATTACCCTGTCCGGATAACCAAATCGTTTATTAGGTGGGGAATTGTGAATAATTAATTATGATAATAGACAGCGGTTATAGTAGCCTATCTTTTTCCCAAAGGCAAATTAAAGTTTATAGGTTTAGTTTTAATTACTATTTTTATCAAAATATTAAGCACACAAGAGTCTTGTAACACAACTCAAGCGTACGCTTGAGTTGTGTTACAAAGGTGTTTGTACCTGATATAAAATTTTGTACCCCATATAAAATAGCGTTATGAAATATATTACAAAGTCAACACGACGGGGTCACTGGCGCTAATTATCTTTTCCCGCTTCGGTTGCACCCGCACTGGCAAAAACACCTTCCTTTAGATGCTTGCGGATTTCTTTGAGAATTTCATCAGCGATTTTTTTGTTTTCCTTGAGGAATTGCCTCGTGGCATCATAACCGCGGCCGAGTTTCACATTTTCGGTTTTTTTATCTTTGTCGGCAGGCAGGTATTCGTAGGAAGTGCCGGATTTTTTAACGATGCCCATTTTCTCGCCAAGGGCGATAATCTCACCTTCACGGGAGATGCCTTCGTTATACATTAGGTCGAATTCCGTTTGTTTGAATGGCGCGGCGACTTTATTTTTGACTACCTTGACGCGGACGCGGCCACCCATGACTTCATCGCCTTTTTTAATTTGAGCGATGCGGCGAATGTCGAGGCGCACCGAGGTGTAAAATTTAAGAGCCTTACCGCCCGGAGTTGTTTCCGGATTGCCAAACATGACCCCGATCTGCATTCTGATTTGGTTGATAAAAATGACGATTGTTTTTGATCGCGCCACAATCGCCGTTAATTTTCGGAGCGCTTGGGACATGAGCCTTGCTTGCTTGCCGACATGTTGAGCGCCCATATCACCCTCTATCTCGTCTTTCGGAGTGAGTGCCGCGACAGAGTCAATGACAATAACATCAATCTTGCCGCTTCGGACTAGCGACTCAACAATTTCAAGAGCTTGCTCACCAGTGTCTGGCTGGGAAATCAAGAGCTCGTCAATTTTGACGCCGATTTTTTTTGAATATTCCGGGTCCATGGCATGCTCGGCATCAATGAACGCGCAGATGCCGCCCTTTTTTTGCGCTTCGGCGACGACATGAAGGCTCAAAGTTGTTTTTCCGGAAGATTCAGGACCAAAAATTTCAATAATTCGTCCACGAGGAAGTCCGCCAACGCCAAGCGCGGCGTCGAGGCCGATTGAGCCGGTTGAAATGGCGTTTACGTCAACATGCGGTTTGTCCCCCAATTTCATGATGGAATCTTCGCCGAACTTTGTCTTGATCGCGTTTAACGTGTCCTCGATGTTTGCGCCGATCACTTTCGCTTCCTTTTCTTTTTTTGGTTTGCCGAAGGCCATATGAATAGTTTATAGCTTTTATGTGTTAGCTTAAAGATTAGTAATAATTTTCTTTTGATTTTTAAATTTGCCGTAAAGGTAGCTAATTACACATCCAAGCACTGTTGCTGGTATCAAATAAACGATCGCAACGATATAATCACTTGAAATAAAATTTTCCCACGGAGTCGGACAATGAGTTCCCATACTGCAAATGACACCGAATAATCTGTCAAAATTAAGCCATACGAAAAGGAGCCAGCAGACAAATCCTATTACCCCTCCTCTCACCCAATACGGCCACAATTTCCAGTTCATATATAGTTACTTAATACCCGCGTGATGCTCCAACTTGGTAACACGCGAATTGAGATCGCGGATCTCTTTTTGCATGACTGAAGACACCTGTACCAAAGGACCGAGCGTTTTCTCTATTGCATCCAGACGTTGATCAACGGTTTGTAGCTTGCTGTCCATATTGAAAAGCGTAAGAGCAGTTTTTTGAGCGAATTCTGTCATATCATCCTTGAATTCAGTAAACTCATCCTTGAACTCGGTAAATTTTGTCTCTGCGACGGTCGTATCGAAACCGTGCGCGGTAATCACCCCCAGCTTTTCGAGGTCATTTTTAGTTGCCAACTGCTCGATGGACTTTGAGATTGAGGCGAGTGTCACTTTTTTTGAGACTTTTTTCATGGAAACTTAATTATAGCATATTTAGGGTGGTTGTTGCCGTAGGGTTTGGCTTCCGATATATAAGCTCGAGACTCTTTTTTGTTTCCCTGCCAAAGCGGTCTTTTGCCCTAAGCGTAAGTATATTATAGCCTTCCGCGAGCAGTAATTTGTCGAGAAGGACGCCGTTTTCGTCTACAAAGGTCTGGCGATCATTTAGGTAAATAAACGCGACATTTTTAGCTGTTGCTTGGATTGTTACGAGGGGATCGTCAAAAACCGCGCCATTTTTCGGAGAGATAATAATGAGTTCTGGCCCGAGAATTAAATTTCTGGATTGGTAGAGAGCATAGAGAACGAGTATTACCACAAAAATAACTCCGAGGACAAAGGTGATGTAAAAGCGGCCCCGCTGCATGATTTTTTACATAACTCCTTCTCCCTCCGGTGGCGGAGTTTCCGGGGTGGGGTTTGCCCCAAAAACTTCGCGCGGTTTCGCTCCCTCACCCTTGCCGATTAACCCTTTTTTCTCAAGAAGGTCAATCAATCTTGCCGCTCTAGCATATCCGATCCGAAGACGCCGTTGAAGATAGGAAGTTGACGCTTTGCCCGCTTTCAGAATCTCTTCTTTAGCTTCTTCGTAGAGATCATCGTCGTCACCTGGATCTTCGTCAAAAGACGATTCGAAAATAGAATTTTTCTCCGGAGTGTCTCCCAGGGTGATTTCACTCGGTAGTTCATCTCTATACGCATCGTGCAGAAATTTCACCACTTTCTTAACTTCCGTTTCTGAAATAAAAGCGGATTGGATTCGGCTCGGCTGGGACATTTCTCCAGAAAGATAGAGCATGTCGCCCGCGCCGAGCAGTTTTTCGGCGCCGCTGCCATCCAAAATAGTTCGTGAGTCTATTTGCGACGCTACCTGAAGGGCAAGACGGGCAGGAATGTTAGCCTTGATAAGGCCGGTGATGACGTTCACGCTCGGCCGCTGGGTTGAGAGGATGAGATGGATACCAACCGCTCGGCTCATCTGCGCGAGACGGACGATTGCCGCTTCCAGTTCTCGCGGGTAAGTGGCCATAATGTCCGCCAACTCATCAATAATAATGACAATGTACGGCATTGTTTCAGGGAGTTTGCTTGCTTCTTCCCGCATCATTTTTCCTTCGAACCGTTTTCGCGCGGGCGTAGCGATATTTTTGTGGTATGACTCGATGTCACGTACGGATTCACTCTCGAGAATGTCATAGCGCCGGTCCATTTCTTTAGCGGCCCATTTGAGAGCCATGATGACTTTCTTAGCGTCGGTGATAACAGGGGTAAGGAGATGGGGGATTTTGTTGTAGAGGGTCAATTCAACGCGCTTCGGATCGATCATGATGAAGCGAAGATCTTCTGGGGAGTTTCGATAGAGAAGGGAAGTTATGATGGCATGAATAGTTACCGATTTTCCGGAGCCCGTTGCTCCCGCGATAAGCAGGTGGGGCATTTTTGCTAAATTGCCGAAATATGATTTTCCCGAAACTCCTTTTCCAAGCGATACAAGTAAGGATTTTTCAGAGTTCTGGAATTCGTCAGAAGAGAGGAGAGTTGCTAATCCAACTGTGGTTTTAATACTGTTTGGAATTTCAATGCCAACGAGTGACTTTCCCGGTATCGGCGCTTCGATGCGAATTGGGTGGGCGGCCAAAGCTAGAGCTAAATCATTCTGAAGTCCGACAATTCGCGAAAGTTTCACCCCTTCAGCGGGCTTTAGTGCGTAACGAGTTACTGATGGTCCGATTGAAACTTCATCCATTTCGACTTCAATGCCGAAGTTTTGGAGCGTCCTTTTTATAATGTTAAGGTTGGCTTTGATATCGCCAACTCCCGGTTTGCCACGGTCTCCTTCAAGAATTGAGAGCGGAATTGGAACAAAAGGCAAAAGACTTGCTGATTTTCTGGTTAGAAACGCGAAATTCCCCTCATCGGCTCCAGCTTGTTTAAGAGACGACATACCTTTTATTTTCGGCGGAATTTCTTCCGACTCTTCTTTAGGAGTTTCCGCTCCTGCATCTTCTTCAGAGCCGCCTTCTTCTATGAGAGAGGAATCTTTCTCGTCTATGAGTGTCGTTTCTACTACACCCGCCTCTTTTTTACCAGAAATTAATTTTTGCCAAAGAATTTTGAAAGGACGGAGGGTAAGAGGACTATCCAATATGACCAAAAGTGAGATCACAATGGTTGCGAAAAGGAATATAAGCGAAGCTTCTTTGTCAAAAAGTCGGACGAGAGGAAAAGAGATCCATTTACCAACAACACCCCCTCTTTCGTCGGAGAGCATATTGATAACACCTAAACTGGAAAGGAAAAAGGCGATTGCACCAATTGCTCGAGCGATGGAAAATTTCTTCCCCAAAGATTTAAAAGATGAGATGCCAAGAATCGCGAAAAGAAAGGGAAGGACGAAGTATCCAATTCCCATAAAATACTTCAAAACGGTATAAACCCTATCACCAACGACCCCCGCTTTTCCCAACGAGGAAAGAATAAAAAAGAATGTGAGTACAAAAAAAACGATTCCTAAAATACCCTGAAGAGTTTCTTCTTTGAGGTAGCGTGACAATGTTTTTTCTTTTGTTTTTTTAAAACGTTTGGCCATTCTTTCCTTGCTTCACAAAACAAAGCATCACAGCAGTAAAAGCTTCGCTGAGACGTCTTCTTCGCTAACTGTCAAATGATAACAGAGATATCCACAAATTAAAAACAGAGATTTAGAGCATGTTCCAAAACCACAACCCTCCCTGCGAAAGCCGTGTTCTCCTTACGAAGCCTAGTCTCGACCTCACTGTAGCGAGGCTACACTTCGGTCTTCGACTCGGCTTCCGACCAACGAACCCGACTTTCTCGGCTCGGGAACTCTGGTTTTGGAACATACTCTAGTGAGTATGCAGGACTTTTTAAAGATAAGGATAGGTCTATTCCAAAGTTCTTGTACGTGTTTCCCAGTAAGAACGAGAGATTGCTACTTCGAGTGAGGAGGACTATAATACTCTCTATAAAGGACAATTTAAATAAACTATTCCTTTAATCTTTATACATAAAGGACAGTATAAAACTATAAAAATAAGTAAATGGTAGGAAAAGAGACAAAAGACATTATGTCCTTTAGAAAAGGACAAGTCGGAGAGATGCTCGCCCTGGGTAATTTTTTTGAAGAAGACCCTACTTTAATATATAGTTTTAGGAAATGTGAAAAAATTTCATCAGCAATATATTTAGTTACAAATTTATTACCAGAGAATGATCCCATACGTCAGTCCTTAAGAGATTTGTCTCTTAAGATTATATCTGTATTTTTGGATATTAAAAAAAATACCCCACGGGAGTTTCTTGTTGGGCATTTCGTGTCTCTTATCGTCGAAATTCGTTCACTTCTAACGATTGCTTACACAGGGGGGCTTTTTTCAGAGATGAACTTTTCTATTTTGAGAAGAGAGTTAACTACTATTGCCCAAATATTTGAAAAGGTCGCCCTATCGGGAGGGAATGGATCAAAGAGATATGAGCTGACCCCAGAAAATCTAGCTGTACCCATGGAGACCGCTCCTGCAAGAAAAAAAGAAATTCGAAAAGAGGAAGATGCCCATAAAGGACATGTTGCAAAGGACAATGAGGCAGATAAAGATAAGGACAGACACACCGGTAATATAAAGGACATAAAGGACAGTCGGAAGAACATCATACTGAACTTGCTAAAAAGCGGCAGTAAGCTCACAGTGAAGGATTTCTCCAAAATCATTACTGGTTGCAGTGAAAAGACAATTCAACGGGAGTTACTTTCCTTGGTTTCTCTTAATGTCCTTAAGAAAGATGGAGAAAAACGCTGGAGTCGTTATTTTCTAATATTAGAAAATCAGGCTTAATTAAGGTTAACGAAACATTGGTAATGTCCTTTAGAAGGAATTTTATCTTGGCTTTTGACGATCTGCCACGTTTGGTATACAGAAGCCTCTTTAACTCGGTCTGAAACTCACATTTTGTGTTTTTGTTGATAAATTAGGAGTAAAAATGGGGTACTGTTGTCTAGATACAGCCAAGTTACAAGCTTAATTGACTTTTTATGGACGCTATGCGAGTATGGCCACGGGGGTAATTTTTATAGAGGAATCAAAGAATTAGAAAAGGTAAATTTCCTTTGCTGGACAATGGTTTTTATGAGAGTTATCCACACGTTTTCTTTTACAGAGTATTTCGTTATGGTCTATAATGACCTTGTTGGTAGTGCTTTCGGAGCATTTTTCTTTGTTGTGCTACCTACAAAAACAAACTTATTCTGAATCGCTGTTTAGCGTTACCGTTGTCTGTAAAAGAAAAAGCCCTTTGAAAATTAAATATCGGTTTGTATTTTTTATCACCGGATTTTTTCTGCCTCGTTATTAAGTTTGAAATCATGTATGTTTATACATTAATGTAGAACAGAAATGATTCCATTTTTGTTAAGATTCTTCTGGAAAGAAAAAGTGGAGGTGTACGTCTTCTGTATTTGGTTGTTGGTAGCAATGAATAGTGATAAAAATTAAAAGTATAGAATCAAAAATTTTCTGTTTATCTTTTTCCTAACTTTGTCCGCCGCGCAGAACTTCGGATCAAATTTTATCAGCTAATCCCGTTATCTTTGTGTCGATTAAAATAAAGTGGCGGGAATAGTGGTATTCATAATCGAGAAAGTAAAACTTTCAGATTATATGATTAATAACCGTGAGCGAATTATTTTTACGTCGTGTAAATTAATTTGCTCATACAAATAATTTTTGTCTCGTCATTATTAAAAATGATTATTAATTAATTTTAAGCGAAGCAAAAATTATTAAAAAATTAGAAATTAGTTATGAGTATTTCAAAAAAATCTAAGACAATACGAGTTGTCGCAGGTTTGTTGGGATTCGCGATGGCGTTTAGCCTTTCGTTCGGAGTAGTTACTCCAAGTGCATCGGCCGCCACCATTGAAGAGCTTACCGCTCAAATCAACAGCTTGCTTTCAACTATTGCTTCATTGCAAGCCCAACTTAGCGGAATGCAAGGAGGTTCATCCTCTGTCGGAGCGTACGTTTTTGCTGCCAACCTTACCGTTGGAAGCAAAGGCCAAGATGTTATGAACCTTCAAAAGGTTTTGAACATGAGCGCTGACACACAAGTTGCCTCGGGCGGATCCGCTGGTTCACCGGGAAATGAAACTTCATTCTTCGGTCCAGCCACCAAGGCCGCTGTGATTAAATTCCAAATAAAAAATGGAATTTCTCCAGTCGCTGGATATGTTGGCCCAATCACCAGAGCTAAACTAAATAGCATGGGTGGCACAGTTGTTGTTCCTCCAGGGGTAACTCCTCCTCCAGCCCCAGCCGGTACTGGTCTCACTGTGTCTTCACCGACCCAGCCAGCGGGATCGCTCGCACCGCAAAGCGCGGCACGGGTTCCATTCACTAAAATTACCGTGACTGCTGGAAGCGATGGCGATGTCATCTTAAACAGTGTTACGGTTCAACGCGGTGGTTTGGCCCAAGACGCGGTCTTTGGCGGTATCGTCCTCTTGAACGAAAATGGTCTTCAACTTGGTATTGCAAAGACGCTTAATTCCAATCACCAAGCAGTGATCGGCGAGGCCGTCACGATTCCTCGCGGCACTTCCAAGACCTTTACGGTTGCTGGCAACATGGCCGCATCGCTCTCGGCTTACGCTGGCCAGGTAGCAAACATTTCAGTTGTTGGAGTCAATACTGCGGCAGTGGTTTCCGGTTCGCTTCCGATTGTCGGCGCGTCGCATACCATCAACTCTTCGCTCTCTATCGGTTCAGTTACGACCGAAAGAGCATCACTTCAACCGACTACGGCTGTGAACAAGGAAGTTGGAACTACTGGTTTCACCTTCTCTCAATTCAAAGTAACAGCTGGTTCAGTAGAAAATGTTCGCGTTCATTCAGTTCGTTGGAATCAGGCTTCTTCAGCTGGCTCCGCCGATCTTGCGAATGTCGTGACAGTTGTTAGCGGTGTTGAGTATCCGACGACCATTTCGGCCGACGGCAAATACTACAGCACTGTTTTCCCAGGAGGGCTTCTTATTGAGAAAGGACTCTTTAAGGAAATTTCCATCAAAGCCGACGTGGCAGGTGGTTCAGGCCGCACCATTAACTTTGGTGTTGAGAAAACGACCGACCTCTATATTATCGGCGAGACCTATGGTTATGGTATAACTCCGCCTTCAACTGGCACTGGTTTCACTTCTGGCACCATCTGGTATCCAGCGCAAACCATTACCGTTGCCAACGGTTCTATTACTGTAGAGAAAGCTCTAGCCGTTCCAGCCCAAAACATCGCTCCGAACCTTGGGAATCAAGTGCTCGGTGGCTACACGGTTGAGATCAAGGGTGAGCCGATTACCGTGGCATCTCATGTATTCTCATTCGCTACGACTGGCACCAAAACTGCTGGCTCTAGCGCTCAAATCACGCAAGTAACGATTGTTGATGAAAATGGTTCAGTGATAGCCGGTCCGGTTGACGAGGTTGATACCACCGGAGATGTTACCTTCACCGACACCGTTCTCTATCCAATCGGTAAAAAGACATATACATTCAAAGGTAAAGTTGGTCCGGGTTTCGGCGCCGATGGCACAGTTATTCTTTCCACCACTCCGTCAACAAACTGGACGACTGTTACCGGCCAAGTGACCGGCAAAACCATCACTCCGAGTTCGGCGGCGGTTACCATGAGCACCATCACGGTTAAGAGCGCAGCTCTTACCATTAGCGTCTCTTCCAACCCGGCGGCTCAAACCATCGTCGCTGGCGCGCAAGATTTCATCTTCGCTAACGTTCTCCTGGACGCGACTGCTTCCGGCGAGGATATGACGATGAGTTCCGTTCCGCTTGATTACGAACTCGTGACTGGTTCAACCGACCTTACTTCCTGCAACCTATTCAACGGTTCCACCCAACTTACTTCTGGCACAAACACTGTCAATCCTTCGGGAGACGACAATAGTTTGAACTTCACGCTTGATTCGACTCTGACCATTCCAAAGGGCACAGTTACAACTCTTACGGTCAAGTGTAATATCCCATCTTCAATCACTTCCGGCGCGCATTCATTCGGTTACAACAGCGCTTCCACTCCGACCATAACCGGCAAGACTTCTGGTCAATCGGTTACACCAACGGAGAATACTGGCGCGGGTCAGACAATTACAGAAACGACTGGCGGAACGATTGCTGTAGCTCTTGATTCATCCAGTCCGTCTTACAGCATTGCCGCGGCTGGCACGGCTGGAAATGTCGCTTCAGTTCTTCGCTTTACTACGACCAACGAAGCGATTAAGTTGACCGAAGTGGCGTTGGTACTTACTCAAGTTGCTGGTAATGCTTCCAGCTCTCCGGACGATGTTACCAAAGTTACTCTTTGGGACGGCGTGACGAAAGTTGGCGAGAGCATTTTCACCGGTGGAAGCTACTACGCTTCAACCACGATCGGTTCTTGCGCGGGCTGCTCTGACTTTATTGTGCCGAAAGATGCCGACAAAGTTATGACTGTCAAAGTTGATCTTGGTGAGCAGGGCATTTCGCAAGTTGGTACTCCAGGCGCCTTTATTAGGGTTGACTGGGACGGTGGCAACAACGGCGCGCCGAATAACATAGGAGGCGTTAAGGGTGTTGGCCAATCAAGCGGTACCACTATCTCCGCTAACGGCACTGACACCGCTTCCTCTGGTTTCCGAGTCTTCAAGTCTTACCCAACAGTGGAAATTGTTCCGCTTTCAGATACGAAGCTCGTAGCCGGCAGGAGAGACCTCTTCAAGTTTAAGGTTACAGCGTCAACTAAAGGCGATGTCGGTATTCACCGATTGTCATTCACGATCGCGACCTCATCCGCCACCCAGCAAATTGACATGATTGACGCTCTTAACGTCTATGGCTTTACCGATTCGGCTTACTCGACTCCGGTTTCTGGAGTGCAGACAGACGGAGCCCTCGGCTACGTTAACAAGGATCTCACTCTGGCTTGGGCAAGCGCGTCTTCAATTCTCCGAATTCACGCGGAAACCACAGGCAACGCTTCTACGACCCTTGTGATTCCCGCCGGCACCACCCGATACTTCACGCTTAGAGGTGATGTAACGCTTGCAGGTACGACCTACAGCGTGTCCTCTGCCCTCCAAGGTGACCAGAAGTTTGAATCAGGTGTTAGCCCGATTCCCCACAATGTTGCCGGCGCATCCACGTCTTACCTCTCGTCAACAACCTACTTCTTGACGGTAAGTAATGTGGCCAGCGACTTTATCTGGAGACCTTATTCAACGACTACAACCAACTCTGCCGCAACACTTGACTACGATGACTTCGCGAACGGTTACGGCGTGCCAGGGTTGCCGTCAACGAATACTAACAGTCAGATTCTTAGCAACTAATTAACCACTTGTGCTCCGACGCTCTGTTTTAAGGCAGAGATCGGAGGGTTAGAAACAACCCCGCCTTTACGGCGGGGTTGTTTTTTATTAGTTGGTCGGGTAAAATTGCTTTTGCTATGGGGAAAAATAAAAAAATGGTTTTTGTCGGTATCGTTCTTGCGATTTTATTACTAGCTGGTTACGGCTTTTTTTTCAAAAAACAATCGTCACGCCTTGTCGCGCCGATAACCGCGACCTCTACTCCCGCTATCAGCCCGCTTAATGTCCAAGGCGAAGGAGATTTTACCGTGGAGAGAGTGCCTCTTGAGGAAGAAATCAAAGCTCCTGATTTGAGTCGCCCGATTGTTTTTTCAGATGGAGTTCCAGCAGAATTTAGACGAATAATGACCGAAAGAATTGAAAAAGATTCAATAGAGTTACGAAAGACACCTGACAATTTCGATGCGTGGCTTGATTTGGCAATACAGCGAAAGACGATAGATGATTACAAAGGCGCGGCGGAAATTTGGGAATATGTTTTGGAATTTCAGCCGAATAATTCTGTGGTACTCGGCAATTTAGGGGAGCTTCATCACTTGTATCTCAAGGATTATCCAAAGTCGGAAAGTTACTACAAGGCCGCTATTTCTTTAGACCCAAGCCGTGTCACTCTCTATCGCGCTCTTCATGAACTCTATAAATATTCATACAAACAAAACACCAGCGCGGCGGCGGATATTTTGAAAGAAGGTCTTGTTAAAAACCCCGATAACACCGACCTGCTTATTCTGCTCGGCGCTTATTATCGAGACAATGGTGACAAACAATCGGCTCGAGTTTATTTTGAGCAGGCATTGTCTATTGCCAAAAAGAATCAAAATCAAGTTTTGGTGGATGCGCTGGAGAGAGATATAAGCAAGTTATAAAATTCATGATATAGTACTTTCGTGACGCTTCAAAAGGTTTTGCACAAAATAGCCCTCTTTGGCGTTATGGCCGTCCCGCTTATACCGCTTGTTTGGAGCAACGAACTCTTTTTCCCGTTTATCAGCGCGCGCGGGTTTTTTTTCAGGATTGTTGTTGAAACAGTTTTTGCCGCTTGGGTTATATTAGCCTTGAAAGACAATCATTTTCGTCCTAAAGGCAGTCTAGTATTATGGACGCTTGTTATTTTTACAGGGGTGATTTTCCTGGCTGATATTTTTGGCATTTCGCCTTACAAGAGCTTATGGTCAAATTTCGAGCGGATGGAGGGTTTCATAACGTTAGCTCACCTCTTTCTGTACTTTCTGGTTTCTGGCGCGGTCTTAAAAGAGGTTGATTGGGGGCGATTCTTTCGAATTTCCATCGGTGTGAGTTTTTTTGTGTCGTTATACGCCATTTTACAACTTTTTCATGAACTTTCTATAAATCAGGGGTCTGTTAGAGTTGACGGCACGTTAGGCAACGCTCTTTATCTTGCCGCCTACCTCCTTCTTCATATTTTTCTGATTTTGTTTTTGGTTTTTGGACGGCGTTTCAAAGATGGTAGAGGTTTGTTTTTATCAGCTGGGACTGGGCTTGTTTTTTTTGGAGCATTTTACCTTTACAAATTAACTGGAGAAAATTTCAACCTCCACCTGGAAGGCGGTCTTTTGGCTTTGGTAGTCGGTCTTTTACTTATCGGACTTGCATATTTGTACAAACAAAAGAGTTGGCTTTTAGCCGAGAGAATTGAAAGGTATTTTCTTTTTGGTTTGGTTATTCTTGAAACGGTGATTTTGTTTTATACCGCGACCCGCGGCGCGGCACTCGGACTTATCGGTGGCGCGGTTGTGGCATCGGGTTTCATGATCATGTCTTCCCTCAAAAATGGCGACAGGGTTGCCAAAAGGGTGTCAGTTGCCGTGTTGGCTCTAGTTGGACTTTTGCTGGCCTTGTTTTTTGTTTTTAAAGATACTCCAGCAATTCGTAATAACCCTGTATTCGGCCGTTTGGCTTCGATCTCGATTCAAAATGAAGATGCGCAAGCTCGATTTGTGGTCTGGAACATAGCTCTCAAAGGTTTTAAAGATCGATCAGTGCTTGGTTTCGGACAGGACAATTTCAATTACGTTTTCAACACACATTACGATCCAAACCTTTACAAAAGGGAACCATGGTTTGATCGCGCTCACAATACGTATCTAGACTGGCTTGTCGCGGGCGGAGCGGCTGGTTTTCTAGCGTACCTCGCTGTTGTTTTTGCTTTGCTCCTGTCTATTTTCCGTTTGTCTCGAGGCGGCAAAAACGTCGCTTTGAATGACAAGGAAAAAGCTGTTTTGCTTGGTTTGTTTGCCGGTTATGCCATACATAATTTTTTCGCGTTTGATATTTTGCCGACGTATTTCGTGATTTTTTCTCTCATGGCATATCTTCATTTTAAGACCACAGAGCAAACGTCCGCGCCTATTTTTTCTGGTAAGACTTTTCGTTTAAATAGCGGAGTGGTTAGTGGTGTTTTTGTCGCCCTTGTTTTTATTGTTTATTTTTTGAACGGACGACCAATATTAGCGGGAGTGAATTTAATCAACGCACTTCATTTGCAGCCGGAAGGTCCGGTTCGGAATTACGAATATTTTATTAAAGCATTAAGTTATAAAAGTTTTGCCGATTCAGAAATTAGAGAACAATTAAGCGCGGCGGCGGTAAGTATGAAAAAAGTGGGAAATGTGCCTGACAACATCAGGAATGATTTTTTAGATCTCACTCTATCCGAATTCAAGAAACAAATCGATGAACGGCCGGCAGACGCGCGATACTATCTTATGCTCGCGGTATTTTTAGATGAATACAGCCAATTCCCCGAAGCCTTGCCGTATCTTTTGAAAGCCGAAGAGTTGTCGCCGAATAAGCAGGAAATTATTATTGAAATAGGCACGAACTATCTCAACCAGCAAAAGTTTGAAGACGCGCTTTTGTATTTCAAAAAAGCTTTTGAGCTCGCACCAGACTTTGAAGATATCCGAATCATCTATGCCGTCGGAGCGATTTACGCTGATAAAAATGATTTAGTCGAAGAATTGCTGATACCTAAATATGGCACCACACTTATTCCTGACCACAGAATTGCGCGAGCGTATTTTAACCGCGGCGAGCTTTCCAAAGTTATTGCTCTTTGGGAGCGGGCGATAAAAGATCGGCCGGATGATGGTAGCCGATATCTTTATTTGGCAGGCGCGTATCTTGAAGCCGGCAGGAAGACTGAGGCGATTGCCGCTATAAAAAAAGCCGCTGACGTGTCGCCGGAGCTCAAGACCCAAGTTGAATTTTATTTAAAGGAGTTGGGAGTCAAGTAATTCCATGTATTCTTTTTTTAATAAACATTTCTTTAAAGTTCTGCTCGGTTTTCTGTGGATTATGGCTTTTAGTTTCATCGTGCTCTTTGTCGTAGGGTATTACGAATCTTCTTTAGAAGAAAACAGCCGTCCAGCTTCTTTGGGAGATGGAATAAAGTAGGTTTTGATTTTCGTTTTTTCTAAGAGAGGGTGTTTTTTGTAAAACTGTAGCAGTCCAACTCTTTATCCTTTGAGCGAGCATATGTTTTTGAAAGACCTTGGGAGCCTCGACTGGAGGCGGACAGAGAAAATGTCTAGCAGGAGATTTTCGTGTCTTTCAAAAACATATGCGAGCGGCCATTTGACAGAAAACTCTATTTTGCTATAGTGTTTTCGTAGCCCAGAGAAGACAGGCCGTGCATACACGTAAGTCCTGCGGAGGGTCGAGTCGCTTTCGCGACTTCCGATGGGCCTATTGTATAGATAGGTTTTTTATTTTAGAAAAAA
>Ga0209541_10000671_pt1 | contig 67822 bp, 66 predicted proteins | sample RifCSPlowO2_01_FD_184027 | JGI IMG/M metagenome (GOLD analysis project Ga0209541, IMG submission 184027) | Groundwater microbial communities from Rifle, Colorado - Rifle CSP2_plank lowO2_0.1 (SPAdes) (version 2) | ecosystem: Environmental > Aquatic > Deep subsurface > Groundwater | place...
ACCAATGCACCGCTGACTACAACGCATGCATAGATGAATGCGGAGAGGATAACGACTGCCAGATTTTCTGCAATGCCGAGTATGAGGCGTGCGCGGAAGAGTCAGTTGTAAAAAAATGGGATGTTATTGAAGAAGTTCCCGAAGGCTGGGAGTTTGAGTCAGCTGTTTGTACCAACGAGGCGGGAGACGAAGTGGGAACACCTGGCGAAGATGGCGAGCCGGGAGTCACAGGAATAGACATTTCCGAAGGAGAATCCATTATCTGTGAATTCTACAATAAAGCCAAAAAACCCGAACGGCAGGAAAGATCAAGCGGCAGTGATGTGAAAATTTATGTCCCCTTATTCCCAACTGACCGGCCGTAATATTTCCCCCAATTTACTTTAATAGAGATATTAGTTAAAATATATAATTAATTAAGTATTTATTGTTCGTACTAGGTCGATACGAAAAAAATAGTAAATATGCTAAGTATTTTTGCACTATTCTAAAATAATGCAAAAATGCTTGGAAATATAATTTAAAAAAATGCAAAAAACAGTCTTAATATTAATTATCATTGTACTGTTAATTGGGGTAATTTTAGGAATATATTTCCTAACCATGAGTTCTAATAACGGTACGGTTCCGGCTGCCAACCAAAATACCAAGTCAAATAACTTTGAAATCCAAGGCATGAAAGTTGAAATACTAAAACAGGGAAGCGGAGAGGCGGTAAAAGCAGGGGACAGGGCTACGGTTCATTACGTAGGCACCTTGCAAGATGGAAAAAAGTTTGATTCAAGCATTGATAGGAATGCTCCGTTTACCTTTACGGTAGGGGAAGGCAGGGTGATTAAGGGTTGGGATTTGGGAGTGGTAGGAATGAAAGTTGGAGAGAAGAGAAAATTAACTATTCCGCCTGAATTAGCATACGGATCAGTAGGGTTCTTAATGATCCCCAAGAACGCAACATTAACCTTTGAGGTTGAATTACTGAAAATTAACCAGTAGGAGGTATTCTAAAAAACCGTCCCGACTTCGGTCGCGGACGGTTTTTTTGTGGTAAAATACTTATATATGTTTACGATAATCAATATAGACAATTTCCTTAATAGAATAACAATGTATAGGCTTGCATTGTACTGCCTTATATTTTTATGGTTGGCAGGATTTCTTTCATCATTTTTTGGCATACTGCCATTTGCTCCCCAGGATCTCATTTTTTCTTCAGCGGTCATAATAATTGCATCCGCAGCGATCAATGCCGCACTTTCATATCTTTTTAAAGCCCCGTCAAATACAGAATCAACCTATATTACAGCGCTTATTTTAGCGTTAATCATAGGCCCTGAAAAAAGTCTTTCGGGCTTCCTGCCCTTAATAATAGTAAGCGCATTAGCGATAACATCAAAATACATCGTAGCCATCAATAAAAAGCATGTTTTTAATCCCGTTGCTTTTGCCATTGTCTTTGCTCCGTATCTGTTCTATTACTACCCAAGCTGGTGGATTAGCAGTCCCTATTTGGCGCCATGGGTACTCCTCATAGGCTTTTTAATTGTAAGAAAGTTGCAAAGGACTGACCTTGTAGCAAGTTTCCTACTCGTTTATCTGGCAGTTTCATTGGGCGCCAGTACGCTAAACCTTGAGAATATTATTTTTCAAATAAAAAATATAGTGGCATACTCGCCAATATTATTTTTTACCTTTGTTATGTTAGTAGAACCCGCCACCACTCCTTCTACCAGACTATTAAGGATGCTCTATGGGTCATTGGTGGCGTTCTTGCTTGCGCCGTTTATACATATTGGCAGCCTTTACTTTTCACTAGAGTCAGCACTGTTAATCGGCAATATATTTTCTTTCCTTGTCAGTTCTAAGAGAAAATGGATTTTAACATTACGCCGCAAGGAAATAGTTTCCCATAACACAGTTAATTTTGCCTTTGATGCTGCAAAAAAGATATCATTTAAGCCGGGCCAGTATTTAGAATGGACATTGCCCCACCATCCCCAAGATGCCAGGGGAATGAGGCGTTATTTTACGATTGCCTCAAGTCCTACGGAAAAACAAATGATGCTGGGAGTTAAATTCTATGAAAAGCCAAGCTCTTATAAGAAAACTTTGGCTTCTTTGAATCTAGGTGAAAAAGTAACAGCTGCCCAATTGGCGGGTGAGTTTATTATGCCGAATGATAAAAGTAAAAAACTGGTTTTTTTGGCCGGGGGCATTGGCATAACTCCCTTCAGGTCAATGATTAAATATCTTTTAGATATTAAAGAAAAACGGGATATTATCTTGTTATATGCAAATAAAAGTGTTCATGATATTGCTTATAAAGAAGTTTTTGACCAAGCGGAAAAAGAGCTTGGTATCCAGGTGGCATATATATTAGAAAAAGCATCTGAAAATTCACCCTATTTTAATGTTAGGCAAGGTATTATTAATAAGGATTTTATTATGGAGAAAGTACCTGATTTTAAAGAAAGGATTTTTTACATTTCGGGTCCAAAATCAATGATTGATTCTTTTAAGAAAACCCTTAAAGAAATCGGCGCGCAAAAACACCATATTAAAACAGACTTCTTTCCTGGCTATACATAACTACATTTTAGCGGTATAGTAAGTTTTATATATTATTAATAACCTTGAATTACGAACTGCCAGTTTGAAAAGCCAGTTTCAGGTCTTTTCCCCAAATTTGGGTCGCAAATTCGCTATAATTTTTTCCCGTAGCCTTTGGCTACGATAAAAAATTCTATCAAATTTCCGCCTTCCAAATTTGGGCAAAATCCTCTGAAGGCATTTCGTAATTCAAGGTAATAATTATTTCATTTTCTATGAACAAATATATTATTCCGGGCATTATAGTTATTGCCCTTCTTGCAGGAGGATACTTTGTATTTACTAGCAATAATCTTGCCGGGTTATCGCAAAACCCTAACCAGCAATCTAGTGAAGTCCAACAGCAGTTAAATGGCACCGTTGAAAATACTGTTACGGTGGTGCCTGCAAATCACGAGGTTATATATACTGATCCCGGTTACTCGCCATCAGAGTTAATCATAAAAATAGGGGATACCGTTACATTTAAAAACCAAAGCTCAAGAGAGATATGGACAGGTTCGGCCATGCATCCTGTTCATACCGCCTATAGCGGCACGTCATTGCAGCAGCATTGCCCTGATCCATCAAACACTTCATTTGACCAATGCAAATCAGAACAGCCTGGCACGTCATGGTCGTTTACGTTTACTAAAGCGGGAACATGGGGATATCATAACCACGTCAACGCTTCCCACTTTGGGAAGATTATTGTAAAGTAAAACCTAAGGATCCGATAAACAGCCCTACGCTTTGAAGCGCAGGGCTGTTTTCTTTTGACATTAATGTTTTTTTATTATATAATCCCTTCTATGAATAAGATTAGGAATATCGCTATTATTGCCCACGTAGATCACGGAAAAACCACCTTAGTGGATGCGCTTTTGCGGCAGTCAAAAACCCAGATGAAAAAAGAAGTTGCCGCGCAGGAAATGATTATGGACAGCAATGAATTGGAACGGGAGCGGGGGATTACCATTTTTTCTAAAAATGCTTCGGTGCAATTCAATGGGATAAAAATAAATATCATTGATACTCCGGGCCACGCCGACTTTGGCGGAGAAGTAGAGCGGGTACTCAACATGGCTGACGGATGCCTATTGCTTATTGACGCAAAAGAAGGACCAATGCCCCAAACCAGATTTGTGCTGAAAAAAGCTTTAGAAATGGGCCATAAGATTATTGTGGTTATCAATAAAATAGATAAGCCGGGGGCACGGCCGCAATTTGCATTAGAAGCTACTCTTGAACTTTTCTTGGAATTGGGCGCGGGAGACCATTCCTTGGATTTTCCAGTGGTCTATGCTTCGGGCCGTGATGGAAAGGCGGGATTGCAGCCAGATTTGGAAAAGATGGAAAATATCAACCCGATTTTTGATGCCATTGTCCAGCATATTCCTTCGCCCATTGCCGATATCCAAAAACCGTTGCAGATGCTGGTTACTTCTATTAGCGCAGATAATTTTAAAGGAAGAATAGCGGTGGGGAGGGTATATAACGGATCTATAAAGTCCGGCCAGGAGATAATCCAAATAAATCGGCAGGGGATGCAAAAGAAATACCGGCTGACCTCCCTTATGACCTTTTCCGGATTGCAAAGAATTGAAACTGATACCATTGAAGCTGGTGATATTGCCGCCATTGCCGGCATAAGCGATGCCACAATTGGTGAAACTATTACTGATCCTGAAAACCCTCAAGCGCTTCCCATAATTAATATTGAGGAACCGACGGTGAAAATGACATTCATGGTCAATGATTCTCCGTTTGCCGGAAAAGAAGGCGAATTCTGCACGTCGCGCCAGATACGCGAACGCTTGTTTAAAGAACTAGAAACCGATGTAGCGTTAAAGATTGAAGAAAGCGAAGGAAACTGGATTGTGGCGGGCCGAGGAGAGCTGCACTTAGCTATTTTAATTGAACGGTTGAGAAGAGAGAGGTATGAGTTCCAAGTTTCACGGCCGCAGGTTATTATGCGACAAATTGACGGTAAAACCATGTGCCCTTATGAAAAAGTGTTTATTGAAGTTCCCGAAAAATACCACGGGGCAGTAATGCAAAAACTGGGGGCTCGGAAAGGCGAGCTGAAAGAAATGAGAAGCCATGAAACAACGGTTTTTTTAGAATTTATTATTCCTACCAAAGGGCTTTTCGGCTACCGGTCAGAGTTCTTAACTGATACTAAGGGACTTGGCATCATGAACACCAGTTTTCACCAGTATATGCCAGACCCGGGAAATTGGAAAGAAAGATCGCAGGGTTCGCTGGTGGCTTCCGAATCAGGCGATACTAATTTATACGGATTAATTAATGTGCAGGACAGGGGAGTGCTGTTCTTTGGCCATGGGGTACCGGTGTACCAGGGGCAGGTGATGGGGCAGAATTCCAGGTCAGAAGATATTAGGGTGAATGTATGCAAAACAAAACAGCTTTCCAATATGCGGTCTAAGGGCGAAGGGTCAGATGAGCATTTTAACACCCCAAAAACGATGGGGCTGGAAGACGCTTTGGAATATATTGGGGATGACGAGTTAGTAGAAATAACCCCAAAAAATATCCGTATTAGGAAAACATACCTCACGGAAATAGAAGCCAAAAGGGCAGAACGGCAAAGCAAGTAGAAATTTCAGAAAAAAGCAAAGTATTGACAAGGGTTTTTTAGTATGCTATAATGGAGATATAGGTGGATTTTTAATTCTGACCTGTTATAGTGAGTTTGAAGAAGGGTGTGTTGCTCTTCTGGGGGTGACCCGAGATATCTTGTTGCCATGGCAAGTGATCTCATGGAAGTAAAGGAGGACATATCATGGCTATCCAGAAGAATCTGCGGCGCAGGGTTAAAACGGGAGTTATACGGCTTCGCCGTCCCATCCCTAATGAGCGCGAGGAGGCTGAACGCCTCTTCATGCTGAATCTTCTGTCGGACTTCAGTCCGGCAGAGATCAAGCAAAGGGCCTACGATGGCCCGGAACAAACCGTCGAGGTTTGCCTCGACTAATAGCACAACGTTTTTTTTCACATGGGGCATGGATTCTGATCCAGCCCCTATTTTATTTATAGCAAAGGCAGTATAATAAAGTAAAATTAATTTCAAATTCAAAATTCCTGCCTGCGCAGGCAGGCAAAAACAATTTAAAAAGCACTAATTTAAAAATTTGAAATTTATCATTGTTTTTAAATTTATCATTTTAAATTTGAAATTTACATTCTATGCCAATAATAAATTTTCTTGCGGCGCTCATCGGGGGTTCAATGGCTATTATTGCCTTATCATTGCTCATACGGCCAAAAAGTATCCAGAGCCTATTGGGTCTTATGGAGCATGAAACTGCTGTATTAGTTCATGGAATATTAAGGGTGGTTTTGGGCATTGCCATACTCTTAAGTTATAGCGTATGGGATGCAAGTTGGAAGGCGCTAATAACCTTTTTTGGCTGGGCACTGCTGCTTTCCGGTGCTTTTCTCTTGCTTTGGCCGGAAAGGGTTTCCCAATTTATCGCAAAGATAAAACAAAGCAGCTGGATTGCCATAATTCCGCTTTGCGTAGTTTTGGTCGGATGCTTTTTACTATACGCGGGATTTGCATGGTAAATAAAACCGGCAAAGAAACTATTGTATTTGGCGGAGGATGTTTTTGGTGCACCGAGGCAGTTTTTAAGATGTTGCAAGGAGTTATTTCGGTTAACCCAGGATACGCTGGTGGTACTACCAAAAACCCAACGTACGAAGATATTTGCAACGGCGGTACGGGTCATGCAGAAGTAATTAAAATAGAATATAATCCAGAAGTTATTTCACTTGAAACGCTATTAACCGTATTTTTTGCCACCCATGACCCAACCACCAAAAACCGGCAGGGAAATGATGTGGGTGAGCAGTATCGGTCAATTATATTGTGCGACAAAGCCGATCAAATAGAACTAGCAAAAAAATTTATTGCAGATTTAAATAGTTCAAATAAAAAAGGCGCGCCAATCGTTACGGAAGTTAAGCCCTTAGATACATTTTACCCTGCCGAAGATTATCATAAAAACTATTACGAAAATAATAAGAATCAATCATATTGTCAGGTAGTGATTAATCCAAAATTAAAGAAGGTTCAAGAACATTTTACGGATTTATTAAAAAAGAAACTGTGAATCTAGAATCTGGAATCTTGAAGCTGGAATAGAATACTGAATATTGAATGTGAGGCGGTGTATTCTAAATTCGAAATTCAATTCAAGATACTAGATACTAAATTCAAGATTCTCGTTATAATGTATGAAGAAGAACTAAAAAATAAACTAACTCCGGAACAATATAGGGTTTTAAGAGAAAAGGGGACTGAAAGGCCTTTTTCAGGAAAATATGTCCACAGAACAAATGATGGAAATTATGTGTGCGTGGTTTGCCAAAACCCTTTGTTTTCGTCTGATGCTCAATTTGATTCAGGGACCGGCTGGCCCAGTTTTGATAAGGCGATTGAAGGATCAATAACATATAATGAAGAAACTGATAGTAGAACTGAAATTATATGCGCCAAATGCGGCTCTCACTTGGGCCATGTCTTTGACGATGGCCCAACCCAAACGGGCAAACGATATTGCATAAATTCGGTGTGTTTAGATTTAAAAAGTAAAAAATATACATAGTATATTTTTCGCACGGTCGGAATAAAAAAATACAAGCTGCGGCGCGCATTTTCATATTCCTCCCTTAGCTCAAAAATATGAATCCAGAAAATAAAATAAGTTTACGATCAGAACTATCAGAGGACAGGGAAAAAGACCCTGAAAAAGCAAGTGATATGGAGTTTGCATTTTTTATTTTGCAGCATATAAAAAATCCTTGTGAAATTGCAATAGAGTCTGGCGTTAAGGAGCATATCCGAGATTTTTATATCAGATTAGCAAAAGAAGAAATTATCAAGATGAAAAATCCGGATGCCATAAAAGTATTAGAAGATGAAATTAAAAAATACTGATATTTAAAACATGAAAGATATAAAAGAAAAAATACTCGGCATCCGGAAAAATGTATTTTTCTTGGGAATCGTCAGCTTTTTTAATGACTTTTCCTCTGAAATGGTCCAGTCGGTAATGCCGGTTTTTTTAACGGTCAATTTAGGCGCACCTGCTTTTTTTGTGGGGTTCATTGAAGGGATAGCCGATGCGCTCTCAAGTATTTTTAAATTAATTTCCGGGTGGATTTCTGATAAAATTGGCAAGCGGAAAAAACCGGCGGTATTAGGCTACAGTGTATCGGTTATTACCAGGTTATTTTTAGTAGCGGTAACTAATTTTTGGCAAGTTTTAATACTGCGAATAATTGATAGGGTAGGAAAGGGAATTCGCAATAGCCCGCGGGATGCCTTAATTGCCGAATCCACGCCAAAAGAGGAACTGGGAGTATCGTTTAACTACCATAGGATGATGGATACTTTGGGGGCCACCTTAGGGCCTCTATTGGCTTTCGCCCTGCTTTTTTATATAAAAGACGGGTATAAGATACTATTTTTCGTAGCTTTCTTGCTGGGACTTTTTGCTATTGGAAGCTTTGTATTTGTGGAAGAAAAAAAGGCAAATAAAGGAGAGTATAAGAAAAAAGCCATAAAACTAGACTGGAATATTTTTAAAGAGCATAAAAAATTTATTTTTGTAGTGGGTTCGCTTTTTGTACTGGGATTAGGGGCTTTGCCGTTGGGATTAGTTTTGTTAAAAGCAAAAGAAATTGGATCCATTGGAAACGTACCCTTAATGTATTTTATTTACAGCTTAACGTTTGTCATTGTGGCAATTCCCCTTGGCAAACTGACTGATGTTATTGGAGAAAAGCCGGTCATTGCAGGCGGATTTACTTTAGCTGCTCTGTCATACCTTGGATTAGCTGTAACCAGCCACTTAGGCGCCCTTATATTCTTTTTTATGACACTGGGAATTTATTCGGCCTGCACCGATGGCATGCAACGGGTCATTGCGGCAAAAGCATTAAGCAATGATTTAGCCGCCACCGGCCAAGGATTTTTAAATATGGCGCTGGGGTTCTCTTCATTAGGAGCGGGAATTATCGGGGGCCTTTTATGGACTTTAATTAATTCTCAAGCGGCATTTTTATATGCGGCATTCGCTTCAGTCATCGGTTTGATATTGTTTTCAATTATCGCAAAAGTAAATATCAAAATTTAAAGATATTACATAAAAAATATTCGGGCGTTCTGCAGAACACCCGAATATTTTTTTACCAAAGTCAATGGTTAAAGGTCAAATGTTAAATGTCAATTTCTGTCACTCTTGACAATTGACTGCTAATTTAATAACATACCATTATGATAACAGATCGCCAAAGAATAATTTTAAATGCCCTTATTAAAGAATACATTGATTCAGCCGAACCCATAAGCTCTGAACTTTTAAAGAAAAAGTCTAGTTTAGATATTTCTCCTGCTACCATCCGCAATGAATTACAGGAGTTAACTGACCAAGGATATATTATGCAGCCGCATACTTCTGCGGGCAGAGTGCCGACAAATAAGGGATATAAATATTTTGTTGAAATAATATTTTCCGAGCCATCAAAAGAATTTCTGGAAAAAGAAATTGAACAAGCAAGGGAAAAAATAGATGATGAATTAAAAGCGGCAAAAGAACTTATTGATTCTTTAACTCAAATATCAACGACATTAAGTTACACAAGGTTGCAGAATAAAGACACCATTTTTGAAGTGCTAAAAATTATCGGGCCATCACAGGCAACGTACGATAAAAATATCAGCTTAATACATAAGTTATTAGAAGAATTAGAAAATTTTTAATTAAAAATTATGGCAGAAGAAAATATCCAAGATACCCAAGACAATGTATCGGAAAGCATTCAAAAAGAAGCCGATGAGTTGCAAGAGTGCAAGAAAAAGCGCGATGAGTATTTGAATAATTGGAAACGCAGCGCGGCCGATTTTATCAACTATAAAAAAGAAGAAATGGAGCGGATCGGGTTTTTAGCAAAGTACGCCAAAGAAGATGTTATCTATAAAATTTTGCCAATACTTGATAGTTTTTATTTAGCAGAAAAACAGCTGCCAGAAAAATTAAAAAGAGGGGAAGAGGGAACGCCGCAATCCATAGAATGGACTAAAGGATTTTTACAGATACAAAACCAAATTGCAGAATTTCTAAAAAAAGAGGGGATTGAGGAAGTCCAAACTGTCGGCAAGCCATTTGATCCAAATTGCATGGAGGTTGTAGAAGAGGTGGAAGGGGGTGCATCCGGAATAGTAGCCGAAGAACTCCAAAAAGGGTATATAATGCAAGGAAAAGTCCTGCGTCCGGCAAAAGTAAAAATTAGCAAGTAAATATATGAATAATTTACCACAAAAAATAAAAGAGACCAGGCAATCAATAGTGGCAATTGGATTTAATCCAAATCCTAATCAAATAACTATTTTAGGAAGCGGATTTATTTGTGAAGGAAAAATAATTACCGTAGCCCACCTACTAAATAACCTTTCTGAAGATCAGATCAAAAATTTAAAGGCCAATGTGATGGTTGAACAAGTGGGAAGGGATTTAGAAAGATATCAATGGATGCCAATCACATTGCATTCAGATAAAAAAGATATAAAAAATGATTTAGCAGTATTTGAATTTGAAACAAAGCCTGAAAATATAAAAAATTTAATATTGAGTGATTCAGAAAATGTAGAAATAGGACAGGATACATATTTTATCGGATTTCCCTATGCCGCACAATTAATTAACGATGGATTTGGGGTAACATTGGTAGTTAACAAAGGAATTATAAGCAATATAAAACGAGATGGTACTGACCCTGATCGTAAAAGAAATTGGTTTATTATTGACGGTATTTCAAACCCGGGAAATTCGGGATGCCCGGTCATTAATGCAGAAACGAATGAAGTAATCGGGGTTATGAGCATTTCTTTTAGAACACCTTCTCAAGTAGTAAAAGAACTTGATATTCGCGAGCCCATGCACATTGCAGGAGCAAAACCAATAAATTTAGTAAGGCAACTATTAAAATAATCAAATTTATACTTTTCAATTTTGTTTCGTAAATTAAACATTATATAATTTATTCGAAATTCAAAATTCGAAATTCAAAATTAATGTCAAAAATACTAGGAATTGATTTGGGAACAACGAATTCGGCTATGGCCGTGGTGGAAAATGGCGAGCCGAAAATTATAGAAAATAAAGAAGGAGCAAGAACCACGCCGTCTATTGTGGCTATCACCAAAGCTAGTGAACGGGTGGTGGGTGTTTTAGCTAAGCGCCAGGCGGTTACCAATCCCCATAACACTATTTTTTCTGTCAAAAGGCTGATCGGCCGGAAATTTTCTGATGCCGAAGTCCAACGTGATAAAAAGCTTCTGCCCTATGAAATACGCGAGTCACAAGATGGCGGCGTAGATGTGAAAATGGGGGACAAGTGGCTAAATCCGGCTGAAATTTCAGCGATGATTTTGCAAAAATTAAAGGCAGATGCGGAAGCAAAATTAGGAGAAACAATTACCGAAGCTATTATTACCTGCCCGGCCTATTTTGATGATTCACAGAGGAAAGCCACGAAGATTGCCGGTGAAATTGCCGGATTTGATGTAAAAAGGGTAATTAACGAACCAACCGCCGCAGCCTTAGCTTATGGGCTTAATAAAAAGAAAGATGAAAAAATCTGCGTGTATGATTTTGGCGGAGGAACGTTTGATATTTCCATTTTAGATGTGGGAGCCGATACGGTTGAAGTAAAAGCTACCGGCGGAGACACGCACCTTGGCGGGGATGACTTTGACCAGCGCGTTATGGATTGGATTGTCGGTGAATTTAAAAAAGACAACGGTATTGACCTGCAAAAAGATAATTTGGCATTGCAGAGAATTAAAGAAGCGGCAGAAAAGGCAAAAATAGAATTATCAAGCAGTATGGAAACCGAAATTAATTTGCCGTTTATTACTTCAGGAAGCGACGGCCCAAAGCACTTGCTGTATAAATTAAGCAGGTCGCAATTTGAAAGCATGGTGGGCGACTACATAGAAAAGTCCATTGAATTAGTTAAAAAAACATTGCAGGAAGCGGGGCTTCAGGCTTCTCAAATTAATGAAGTGGTCATGGTGGGCGGGCAAACCAGAATGCCAAAAATCCAAGATGAGGTGAAAAAATTGTTTGGCAAAGATCCCAATAAAGAGGTAAACCCGGATGAAGTGGTGGCTATTGGAGCGGCAACCCAGGGCGGAATTATGCAAGGAAATGTGCGGGATGTGCTGCTGTTGGATGTAACACCGTTATCGCTTGGCATTGAAACGATGGGCGGGGTTTCAACGGTACTGATTTCAAAAAATACTACCGTACCAACTGCCAAAACGCAGGTGTTTTCAACGGCTGCCGATAACCAGCCGTCGGTTGAAATCCATGTGTTGCAGGGCGAGCGGCCATTGGCCCAAGACAACAAGACTCTTGGCAGGTTTATGCTTGATGGAATTCCATCTGCTCCGCGCGGCACTCCGCAAATTGAAGTCATTTTTGACATAGACGCCAATGGAATTCTAAACGTTTCGGCAAAAGATAAGGCAACCGGGAAATCCCAGTCTATTAAAATTGAAGGGTCCTCTGGCCTTTCAAAAGAAGAAGTTGAAAAAATGAAAAAAGATGCCGAAATTCATGCCACCGAAGACAAGAAAAAGCAAGAAGCCATTGAGGTAAAAAATTTAGCTGACAGCATGGTGTATACGGCAGAAAAAACATTAAAGGACGCGGGAGACAAGGTGCCAGCTGATATGAAAAAAACCGCAGAAGAAAAAATTGCGGCGTTGAAGGAATCACAGAAAGCTGATAGCATTGATGATATAAGGGTAAAGACGAAAGATCTGTCAGAGCATATGCAGAAGATCGGCACGGAGTTGTATAAAAATAACCCGTCTCAAACGTCTCATAATCAGGAAGGCAAAAAGACAGATGAAAAACCAAAGGATGAGCCGAAGGCAGAAGAAGGAGAGTTTAAGGAAAAAGAATAAAAAAGCGTCGAATTTCTTGTGAAATTGACGCTTTGAGCGAAGCAATGCTACTGTTTTTTGCCACAGAAAAGGCAGTAATTATCACTGCCATAGCAATGAGAATCCCCAAAAGTTTCACAACTGTAGCGGGAGATTGAATGAATTGATAACTTTGGCCGATTCTTCTGGGGCAACGCCATCCATCTTCGCCGCTGGCGATTGTGCAAATACATAGCACATCCGATGAGAAAGAAGGGTATTAAAAACATTGCTACCATACCCAACACCTGATTCATGAGCATGCCTCCAAAAAAGTGCAAATAAGGCAAATATTTCGCGAAGTGCTCATAGTTACCTTATAATTTAATGATAACACATATAAAAATATCGTCAATAACATGGACTATTATGAAATTCTCGGTATAACTAAAAATGCCAGTCAAGAAGAAATAAAGAAGGCATTCCACAAACTGGCTCATAAGTATCATCCTGATAAGGGAGGCGATGAAAAGAAGTTTAAAGAGATAAATGAAGCTTATCAGATCCTTTCAAATACCGAAAAGCGCGCTCAGTATGACCAATTTGGAAGGGTGTTTGATGGGGCGGGAGCTAATGGAGGGCAAGGACAGGACTTTACCTGGGCATGGCAAAACCAGTCGCAGAATTTTGACTTTGAGGATTTAGGCGATGTATTTGAAAACTTTTTCAGTTTTGGCGGGGGCGGGGGCGGACGCAGGGCTTCACGAAAAGATATCAGAAAGGGAAAAGACATTCAAGTTGACATAGAAATCAGTTTGGAGGAAACGTTACGGAAAACAGAACGCAAGATTACGCTGACAAAGATGCTTTTATGCCACCGTTGCCATGGAAAAGGGGCTGAACCGGGAACTAAAATCAATGAATGCTTTTCTTGCAGAGGTACTGGCCAGCTTCAGCAAATCAAGAAAACTATTTTAGGGTCATATACCAGTTTTACGGTTTGCCCGGCCTGCGGCGGCGAGGGAACCAAGCCTGAAAAGCCCTGCAATGTCTGCAAAGGGGAAAGCAGAGTAAAAGGTTCAGAAACCATTGATGTTATTATTCCTGCCGGCATAGATAACAATCAAGCACTGGAAGTTGAGGGCAAGGGAGATGCAGGCAAAAAAGGCGGCAAGGCGGGAAACTTATATGTGCGGATTTATGTAAAAGAGCATTCGGTATTCAAGAGAAAAGGTGATGATTTATATATTTCCCAAGAGGTCGCTTATTCGCAAGCAATTTTAGGAGATGAAATTGAAATTCCAACCTTAGAAGGAACGCAAATTCTATTGACCGTGCCACAGGGGACTGAATCGGGAAAAGTATTAAGAATTTCCGGAAAAGGCATACCTCATTTTGGAGGGTACGGCAGGGGAAATATGTATGTTGAATTAATCATCAAAACCCCAAAGAAAATTTCAAAAAAACAGAAAGAACTGCTTGACGAATTACGCCGAGAAGGGCTATAGCGAATTATTCTAATTAACCTAATTTCTAATTGACCTAATGAAATCCCAATGCTATAATTCACAAAGTTTTAGAAGTTTAGTATAATTAGAAATTCCCATTTTTCGCTACAGCGAAAAATGGGCACGCTCCTATAGCTCAACGGTAGAGCAGTTGCCTTTTAAGCAATTGGTTCCAGGTTCGAATCCTGGTGGGAGCACAAATTAAGGCAGCGGTCAAAACCGCTGTTTTAATTTGTGCTTGCACTGTGGTGAGAGCCTGGCCTCCGCTTGACGTTTTCGTCCGCAGGCGAAACCCCGCTGGCTTTCGAGAACTGCCTTCGAATCCTGGTGGGAGCACAAAAAGAAAGGCACTTCATTTTTTGAGGTGTTTTTCTTTTTGTGCTTTTAACGCAGGATTCGAACCTAGGAAGGGGTCGGGAGCGGGTCTCTGGCTTTCTGCGAAGCAGAAACCATGACCTAGGAGAAGTCCTTCCCGTGTAGGAAAACAGCCGTAGCGTTAGAAACCGGCGAGACGCGAGAGTCTTTTGCGAAGCAAAAACTCCCGTCTGTGGGGTTTCTAAAAAGCGAACGAAGTGAGCGCTGATTCAAGCGAAGCAAAGCTTCGCGGAATCCTGGTGGGAGCACAATAATTCCCAAGAGAGATTATTTCTTGGTTTTTTGTTTGCATTTTTACTTAAAAAAAGTCAGAATGAAAATAAATAATTTTATTAAATTAAAATGTATAATTCATTTTCCATTGGAGTGTTTGGAATAATATTTGATCAACAAAACAGGATTTTGCTTTGTCATAGGTGCGATTATGATGTATGGAACTTGCCAGGAGGTGGTTTGGAAAAAGGAGAATCTCCCTGGGATGGTGTGAAAAGAGAAGTCAAAGAAGAAACTGGATTAGGAGTAGAAATTTCTAAATTAATCGGTATTTATACTAAACCCAATGAAAATGATATTGTTTTTTCCTTTACTTGTAATATAGTTGGAGGAAAAATTATTTTAAATGAAGAAGCAGACAAAATTGAGTATTTTTCAATTGATGATTTACCACATAATATTTCTCCTAACCATATAGAAAGGATTAAAGATGCTTTTCAGGGTTCAAAAGAACTTATTTTTAAAACACAAACTGGTAAGTCTCTATGAAATTAATTAAAAAAGGAAACCCTTAGGCTTATCAAGCACATTTCTATCTTGATATTTTTACTTTTCTATATAATATTAGGGCAGTACGCCAAAAACGGTTTTTGGCTTTAACAATCCGATAGATGTATCTTATCGTAAAAACGGAGGCAGAACATGAAACTTAAGCCACTTTTTATTACTGCTCCCTCTAGGAGTGGGAGTACACTGCTTACTAGGTTGCTTAATTGTACTACTAATATAGTAGTGGTAAATGAGCCGATTAATTCGGTTGATATTACTGATAGAGATAATATTACAGCCATATTCCATACTATTGAGGAAAACTTGAGACATGGTTTTGTAACCCAAAGGGTTGATCAGGGAGGAATGGAAGTAACGGACACATTTCCTCCCTCTAAAATGAAATGGGAAGACTTGAGCCGTTCTTCAAAGGGTGTAAGAGTTATTGGTGTTAAAAAACCTTTTCCCGCTTTTTCCAATAAAGATTTTTTTAGACCATTTACTCAAGAGTGACCATCTTTTGTAAAATGGATGCTTAAGGAAATGAAGGGCGGCGTAGTTGCAATAGTAAGAGACCCAAGATTCACAATCTTGTCCTGGAAGACAACATTTGAAGCCTTAAAAGAAAGTACTGAAAATCAATGTGTTGCATGGAATTTTATCGCAAATACAATTTTGTCCTCTCGAAAATTAGGAGTAAAGATTATCCGTTACGAAGATTTAATCCAAAATCCGACTTCAGTTATCGAAATAATAGCAAACCATCTTGGGGTAAAAGCAAAGTTTAGGAAACCATTGCCAATCATTAAACAACTTGCTATCGAGGATTTTCTCGTCACCAAAGGTATCTCAATTGGTTCTGCTGAAGTAGATTTCATGGTAATCGAAAGGGTGTGCGGTAAAATAGCCAAACGTTTTGGCTATACCAGCATGCACAAATAATTTAGCAAACCACCCATAAAATAAAGTGGTTTTTTATTTTAAATAAAATTCGAACTATACATTTCTTGCTTTAATTTACTCCAATCAAGCGTTCTGAATGTGTCCAGTAAGGAGCACTAGAATATTAGAAAGCCGCAGTTTATCTGCGGCTTTCTAATTTCTACTTCCAGAATGAAATATTTATCTATTGAAAAATAATCACTAAAATATATATAATGTAAATCAATATGAATAAGACCCCTTGCCACCTTTCTAGGTGGTGTTTTTTTCCAACAAACATAAATAAGAAAAGTAGGAGAGTAGCAATAACTGTCATGAGGACATCCCTCATTAATAAGTTGCTAAATGGCAGGGGATTAATAACTGCGCTCATTCCCAAAATCCAGAATATATTGAAAATATTAGAACCTACAATGTTGCCTACGGCAATGTCAGCATTCTTTTTATAGGCAGCTACAGCTGATGTTGCAAGTTCAGGCAATGATGTGCCCACAGCCACAATGGTAAGTCCGATTATTGCCTGGCTGATGCCAAGGTTTACTGCAATTAATACAGCCGTATCAACAACCAGCTTACCCCCGATAGTTAGAGCTGCTAATCCTCCTATTACCATTAAAACTGACTTAAAAATAGGCCTTTCTTTAATATTGCCTTGTTCGCTTTCTCCTTCTGCTTTACTGATGCCGAAGGTGTAGTAAAGAAAAATTACAAAAAAAGCTATTAATATTAAACCATCAATGCGCGTTAGTTCAGAAGAAACTCTGCCGTCAAGTATCATGTCGTTTGCCATAATGGCAACTGCAATGATGGCCAGCAAGCTTAATGGGATTTCTTTAAAAACAGTTCCTTTTTGGATTGCCAGAGGGTATATAACTGCTGAAATTCCTAAAATAAGAAGAATATTAGCTATATTGCTTCCTAAAATATTTCCAATAGCAATATCGGTGTTGCCTTGTATGCTGGCAAATAGATTTACTATCAATTCGGGAGCCGAGGTACCGAATGCAACAATGGTCAGACCGATTACCAAAGCTGAAATACCGAATTTTCTTGCAAAAGAAGAAGCGCCGTCAACTAAAACATCGGCGCCCTTAATGAGCAATACAAACCCGGCAATCAATAAAATATATTCAATCATATAGTGAGATAGTTACAAAAGTCTTCAGTCTATTTTACCACGAAAAAATAGTTATCAGTAGGTCTAATGAACAATGGAAGCAAAAATCAGTCCAACTTCTTCCCGTGGAACCATGCCAAAGCCGACTATATTTTTGTTTACCTTTCCGGCAAAAAACCGGATACATATTTTCCGATTATGACAACTATGGTTACCTTTAATTTGACGATTGCTATTATTTCAAATATAATAAGAAAATGATGTTATTGGGTGCAAAAAACATAATTGCCCTGGGGATCATTGCTTTTTTAGTAATGAGTTTTTGGAGTTTGTCTTCTATGTCTATGGATATGAATGGTCGCATGATAAATTGTCCTTTTATGAATGATTCTTCAAATTTATGTCAGATGAGCGTTGCAGAACATATTAGCCAATGGCAGCAATTTTCTACAATAATTAGAGAAAGAGTTTTACTGTTATCTTTTTTATTAATTTTTCTTTACTCTGCAAGATTTTCTATTGCCGCACAAGCATACGAAAAACTAAAGCATCATCGGTTCCGCAACTATTTTTATCGGTATAAACCAGAACTAAAACTTTTTAACCATTTAGCCCTAGCTTTCTCTGACGGTCTCATTCATTCAAAAATCTACGCCTAACAAAAAAGCCTGTTTTTAGTATGCGGTATTTTTGTTGGGCGTTTTTGTTTGAATAATATTAACTTTAAAATGATACATAGCATATGAGCCAAGAACATATATATTCCGTAAAAGGAATGCACTGCGCGGCCTGCGAAGTGCTAATTGAAAAAAAGATTTTGGAAATTCCCGGAGTAAAGGCGGTTGATGCTTCCACGGCAGACGGAAAAGCAACTATTGAATACGAGGGCGAAAAGCCCAATATTAGTGCGTTAAACGACATTTTCAGAAAAGATAATTATACTTTTTCTGAAAAGCAGCTTACCAGCAAAGAAGATGTTTCTGGAAGTTCGGGGAAAGGAAATCCAATGCTGGTAGGATTCGCTATCGCTGTAGGCATTATGATGGCATTCTTGTTGCTAGACAGGCTGGGGATATCCGGACTTTTTAATATCAGCTCAACATCTTCATTGATTTCATTTTTTGGGTTTGGTATCTTGGCAGGACTTTCCAGTTGCGCCGCCTTAATAGGCGGTATGGTATTGTCATTGTCAAAACAGTGGAATGAGCTATATTCACCAGAAGATTCTTCTTCAAAAAAGTTACAGCCCCATCTGCTTTTTAATATCGGCCGCATACTTTCGTACGCGGTTTTCGGAGGAGCCCTTGGGCTCATTGGCAGTAGATTGGCTTTATCATTTATCGTAACTGCCTGGCTAGTAGTGGCGATCTCCTTGCTAATGGCTGGCTTGGGTTTGCAAATGTTGGGAGTAAAAGCCTTCCGAAGATTTCAATTTGGGTTACCAAAATTTATCACGAGAATTATTGCAGACGAGAAGCAATTCCATGGAAAGTATATGCCGTTTGTCATGGGGGCATTAACATTTTTCCTTCCTTGCGGATTTACCATTACTGCCCAAACCATAGCTCTTTTATCCGGAAATGTTTGGCAGGGAGCGGGAATTATGGGATTTTTCGCCTTGGGCACCGCTCCAATACTTTTGCTTATCGGACTATCAAGTGTTAAGTTTTTTTCCAGACCTCACTGGGCAAACACATTCTCAAAGGTTGCAGGGTTTTTAGTCTTGTTCTTTGCTCTATGGAATGTCTATAGCCAAATGAATTTACTGGGCTTAATCGGCCGTAATTAATTAACACCACCCATATGAACCAAAAAAATAATCTTATACCATACCTCTCAATCGGAGCCATTATAGTTACCGCGCTTATTTCAGGATATATTATCCTAAAACCAAATGATCAAACAGGAAATCAAACTCAAAACGCGAATGGTTTGGCACCCATAGTTAACGGCAAACAGGTCATCCAAATGACCGTGAAGGCAGTTTCTTATTCCCCCAATTTCTTTAAGGTAAAAGCTGGAGTGCCGGTGCGGTGGGAAATCACCTCTTCTGGCCAGCCCGGATGCGCTAGCGGAGCAATATTTTCAAGCATCCTGCCCAACGGATCCGTATATCTAAATCCTAATCAGGGTCAGGTAACTCTTGCAGAATTTACTCCCCAAAGCCCGGGAACATACCGATTTAGCTGTTCCATGAACATGGCAAAGGGAACGATAGAAGTAGCAAATTAGCCATTTCAACAAATATGATAATAGATAAAATTATAGTAACTTTATTAGGCATAATGGGCATTGCTTTTACTTATTGGTTTTTCCTGATGAAAAGAAGTAAAGAAGTCATCGTCAAAGATTCCATTGATATTATTGTGGATGGAGGATATTCTCCTGAAGTCATCAGTATTGCAAAGGGAAAAACCACAAAAATAAATTTCCTAAGAAAAGATCCAACTGATTGTTTAGAAGAGGTGGTATTGTCGGATTTTAAGATTCGCAAACACTTGCCGCTTAATCAAAAGATCACCATTGAACTTACTCCGCAAAAGGCGGGAGAGTTCGGCTATGCCTGCGGCATGAATATGTATCATGGAAAAATCATCGTCAAATAGAAATTGCTAACACAATTTATATGGATATTAAAAAAACATTTTCGGTAAAAGGAATGCACTGCGCTTCATGCGTTACACTCATTGAGCGTTCGCTTAAGGAAGTTGAGGGGATAAAAAACGCCACGGTAAATTTGGCTACTGAAAAAGCGACGGTAACGTATGATCCTTTAAAGGTAAACGACAGCCATCTTAGTTCAGCAGTCGCAAACGCCGGGTATCAAGCATTTCTTGGAGACGAGATGACGCATGAAAGAGATGAACAGGCAGAAAAGAAAAAAGAACTTCAGGCCTTAAAAATAAAAGTTATTGTTAGTCTTGCGTTGGGCGCCCTAATTCTTTGGGGTAGTTTTCCCGGCCTTATGAACACTGCCCCAAAGATTCTGCAGAATTTCTTGGTTCAGTTGCTGTTGGCAACCCCAGTCCAGTTTTGGGCCGGGTGGAGCTTCTACCGCGCAACCATATCTGCCCTTAAACATAGGATAGCCAATATGGATACCTTGGTCGCCATTGGTACGACGGTTGCATATGTATATTCAGCTTTCGTTACGGTTTTACCTCATGTAGTTGAGAGCATTGGCATTGAAGCATTCCCATATTTTGACGTGGCCACCATTATTATCGGCTTGATTTTGCTTGGCCGTTATTTTGAAGCTAAGGCAAAAGCTGGCACCTCGGAAGCCATTAAAAAACTCATTGGTCTGCAAGCGAAGACCGCTCGAGTTATTCGTGATGGCAAAGAAGCGGATATTTCTATGAGCGAAGTAGAAATTGGCGATCTTATCCGTGTCCGTCCAGGCGAGAAGATCCCGGTTGATGGCGTGATTGAAGAAGGCGAATCAAGTATTGATGAGTCAATGGTTACTGGTGAAAGCATTCCGGTAGATAAAACAAAAGGTGACACGGTAGTGGGCGCAACAATCAACAAAACCGGAACTTTCACATTTAAAGCAACAAAGGTGGGACAAGAGACTATGCTTGCTCAAATTATTAAGCTCGTGCAGGAGGCTCAAGGAAGCAAAGCTCCCATTCAAAGATTGGCCGATTTGGTATCATCATACTTTGTGCCCGCAGTATTAATGCTTGCCATTATTACCTTTGTGGCATGGTATGTAATAGGCCCTGCGCCGGCATTAACGTTTGCGCTTTTAAATACCGTTGCCGTACTCATTATCGCTTGCCCATGCGCCATGGGGCTTGCCACACCCACTGCTATTATGGTGGGTACGGGCAAAGGAGCAGAACAAGGTATTTTAATTAAAGATGCCGAAAGCTTGGAAATCGCCCATAAAATTAATACGATTATTTTTGATAAAACAGGAACGCTCACAAAGGGAAAACCGGAGGTTACCGATATTATTGTTGTAGATGATGCCAATAAAGATGAAGCATTAAAGATAGCTGCTTCGCTGGAAAAAGGATCGGAACATTCGCTTGCCGAGAGCATCGTAAAAGATGCGGAAAATAAAAACCTTGCGTTGAGCAAGGCGGAAAAATTCCAGGCAATTCCGGGCCATGGAGTAGAAGGCATTATTGAAGGGAAAAGAGTTATTTTCGGCAATAGGAAGTTAATGCAGCGAGAGAATATTTCTATCGGATCCCAAGAAGGAAATATCAGCCAATTAGAAACTGAAGGTAAAACGGTTATGATGCTCGCGGTCGCGGGAAAACTCATCGCCCTTATTGCCGTTGCCGATACGGTAAAAGAAAGCGCACTAGAGGGTGTTAAACAGCTTCAAAGACTCGGTATTGAGGTGGCAATGATTACCGGGGACAACCAACGCACCGCAAATGCTATCGCTCAAAAAGTTGGCATCACAAGGGTCTTAGCTGAAGTGTTACCCAATCAAAAAGAAGCCGAAGTAAAAAAAATACAGGCAGAAGGCAGAATAGTGGCAATGGTCGGCGATGGCATTAATGATGCTCCGGCATTGGCAGCGGCAGATGTTGGAATTGCGATGGGAAGCGGAACTGATGTTGCTATTGAGGCAGCAGATATCACACTCATTAATAAAGATTTAAAGTCAGTTGCCACAGCAATTATCCTTTCAAAGAAGACTATGAAAACCATAAGGCTTAATCTTATATGGGCATTCGGTTATAATGTTATTTTAATTCCCGTAGCAATGGGATTACTCTATCCGTTTTTCCATATTTTGCTTAATCCTATTTTTGCGTCAGTGGCGATGGCAACGAGTTCGGTGTCTGTAGTTTCTAATTCACTATTGTTAAAGAGAAAGAAAATCAATTGATAATAACTTTTTAATGAAATTATTTTAATATTATGTTATTATAAAACTAGCATTAAAAATAATATTATTAAAATCATAGAAATTATATGGAAAACCAATATATGCAGCCGCAAGGCCAGCCGTTGAATAAAAATTTAGCGGTAATATGTGGAACTATTATCGTAATCTGTATTTTAATAAGCGGTACGATCTTATTAGGAAAAAATAGTAAAAATGATAATTCTGCAAATCAGCAGAATAATAATGGAAACCAGCAGCAAAACGGAAATCAAAAGGGCGGTCCTGTAGAAGTTTCTATGGACGACGATGCAGTGTTGGGCAGTGCTAATGCCCCTGTGACACTTATTGAATTTTCTGATTATGAATGCCCGTTCTGCAAAAGGCATTTTATGGAAGTCTACCCGCAAATTAAAAAAGATTATATAGATACTGGAAAGGTAAAATTAGTATTTAGGGATTTCATTGCGGTCCAAGGGCATAACCCTTTGGCAACTTCAGAGGCAATGGCGGCAGAATGCGCAGGGGACCAAGGAGGGGATTCAGCATATTTTAAATATCACGATGAAATATTTAAAAGAACTACTTCCGGAGGAAGCGGCCTGTCGCTTTCAGAACTTCCAAATATTGCCAGGAGTATCGGACTTAATGCTGCTACTTTCCAAAATTGTTTAGACTCTAATAAATTTAAAAATGAAGTAAGTAAAGATAATGCCGACGCTTCCAAAGCTGGCGTAAGCGGCACTCCATCATTCTTTGTAGGCAAATCAACTAATGATGGAGTAATCCAAGGCACTATTATTGTGGGAGCCCAGCCGTATTCTGCTTTTCAGGCGGCTTTAGACCAAGCGCTTGGCAACTAGCTTTATAAATTTAGGATATATTTTGTCTGCCTTGCGGCTCACACCATCGTGTGAGCCGCAAGTGTTTATAGGTCTTACAGATACCGGGTGAATCCCTTGACAAATGCAACTAATTTGCATTAAGATATAAACATGGATAATAATTTTACGGAAAATCTTAAAAAGGCGGGATATAAAATCACCAAACCCCGCCTTGTTTTACTTGGTTTGCTATGTAAAGCAAAACATCCTATGAGCGTAAAAGAAATAGTAAAAAGCATAGGGAGTAAAAAGATTAACCAGGTGACCGTCTACCGTATTCTTACTGCTTTTAAAAAAGCTGGAATTATTGCCCAGGTAGATTTTCAAGCAGGTTGCGCATACTTTGAAGTACGAGATAATGGCGACCATCATCATATTATTTGTACCGAGTGCAAGAAGGTAGAAGATTTTGTGGGTTGTGATTATGATGCGTTATCTAACGAAGCGCTTAAGCAGAGCAATGATTTTAAAAAAGTGATGCATCATTCATTTGAGTTATTTGGCATTTGCAATACATGTATATTAAAGCAATCCTAGAATAAATCCGAATCACGAAGCACGAAATCCGAAACACGTTTTGTTTCGAATTTCGAAATTCGGATTTCGAATTTCTTTTACGAAGTAAAAGCAATATGGATAAAAAAATATTATTTAGCATAGGCGGGGGGTTATTATTGTTAGGATTATTGGGATTCATAGCAACTGTTGCCAATAAACCTGAACTTCCATCAAATAAGCTTCTTGTAACTGCCAGTTTTTACCCCTTGTATTTTTTTTCTGAACAGATTGCGGGGGATAAAGCTATCGTGATTAACATAACACCGGCGGGCGCAGAGCCGCATGAATATGAGCCGACTGCACAGGATATAGCAAACATCTATGAAGCTAAATTGCTTATATTGAATGGCGTGGGATTAGAACCTTGGGGTGATAATATGAAGCAAAATATTGATCCTAATAAAACTAAAATAGTAGAAGTAAGCGAAGGCGTTGCTAATAACCAATATGAAAATAAAGAAGGTGGAATAACCCAAGACCCTCATATTTGGCTTAACCCTCTTTTAGCAAAAGAGATAGCAGTTAAAATAGCCACGGGGTTCATACAAGCAGATCCTGAAAATAAAAATTTTTATGAATTTAATCTGGACGCTTTAAAAGAAAAGTTAGATGCTTTAGATGAAGAATATAGACAAGGATTAAAAACTTGCCAGCAAAAAAATATCGTAACTTCACATAATGCATTTGAATATTTAGCCAGTGCGTATGGATTACGGCAGGTTCCGATTTCAGGAATTTCTACTGAAGAAGAACCAAGCGCCCAAGATTTAGTCCAAGTTGCTAAATTTGTAAAAGACAACAAGGTAGAATATATCTTTTTTGAAACTTTGGTGAGCCCTAAATTAGCTGAAACTATTGCAAATGAAGTTGGTGTCCAAACCCTTGTCTTAAATCCTATTGAAGGTTTAACTAAAGAAGAAATAGGAAAAGGCAAAAATTATTTCACTGAAATGCAAAATAATTTAAAAAATTTACAAATAGCACTGCAATGCAAGCCATAAACCATACCAAAAATATTGTTGAAGTTAATAATGTGTCTTTTCATTACGGATCTTATCAAGTATTAAAAGATATTACTTTCAACATACATAAGGGAGATTACTTAGGGATTGTTGGCCCTAACGGCGCCGGGAAAACCACCCTTATAAAAATAATATTGGGGCTTCTAAATGCATCTAAGGGGTCAGTAAAACTATTTGAAACTGATAGTAAGTCATTTAAAAATAGATCGCTCATCGGATATGTTCCCCAAAAGGCAACGAATTTTGATATGAATTTCCCTGCTACCGTAATGGAAGTAGTGTTAATGGGAACCTATGCCAGAAGGGGGTTGTTTCACAAAATACGTCCAGAAGACCGCCAGTCAGCTGAACAAGCATTAAAACAAGTCCGTATGTGGCAATATAAAGATAGTTTAATAGGGGATTTATCAGGAGGCCAGCAGCAAAGGGTTTTTATTGCACGAGCTTTAGCAAGCCGGCCGGAAATTATTTTTTTAGATGAGCCAACCACGAGCATTGATAAAAAATCCCAGGATGGTTTTTATGCATTGCTCAAAGAGCTTAATCAAAAAGAACATTTGACATTAGTAATTGTATCCCATGATATTGAGAGAATCACCAAAGAAGCCATGCATATTGCCTGCGTTGACTGTACCCTGGTCTGCCATGCTTCTCCAGAAGAATTTCTAAAAGAGAGCAAGTCATTAAACCTTTTTGGCCAAGAGGTAAAAATTATCTCGCATCACCATAGTAACAACAAATAAGGGTATGTTTTTAGATATTTTCCAATACAGTTTTATCGTTAGGGGATTGGAGGCAGGAGTTATCATTGCCATTATTGCGCCGTTAATCGGCATTTTTTTAGTATTACGCCGATATTCTCTGATTGCCGATACCTTGTCCCATGTTTCGCTTGCTGGCATTGCTATAAGCTTGCTATTGGGGTTGAATCCCATTATTACGGCGCTAGCAACCACCATAATTGCTTCTCTAGGCATTGAAAAATTAAGGACTTCTAGAAAGATATATGGCGAAACGGCTTTAGCCCTTTTCCTTTCAGGAAGTTTAGCATTAGCCGTAGTTATCTTAAGTTTAGCCCATGGGTTTAACGCTAATCTCTTTAATTACTTATTTGGCAGCATTGTAACAGTAACGGCCAAAGATATCTATATTATTTTGTCATTAGGGACGGTAGTAGCGGTAATCCTTGCTCTATTTTATAAAGAATTGGTGTATATTACGTTTGATGAAGATTCTGCAAAAGTAAATGGCATTCCGGTAAAACTTATTAACACCATTCTTATCATGCTTACTGCCATAACCATTTCCTTAGCTATTCCTATTATTGGAGTTTTACTCATTGCCGCTCTTATCGTAATCCCTGTTGTTACGGCGCTTCAACTAAAAAAAAGTTTTACCCAGACCATTATCTATGCTGAAATTATTTCTATTTTTTCAGTTATTGCCGGCATCATAGCTTCTTTTTATTTTAATCTTTCTACGGGAGGAACTATTGTCTTGCTTATGCTTGCTATTTTTGTGGTTACATTTTTCGTAAAAAAATAGATAAGGTTACTGTTTTTTGATAAAAATTGTGGTATAGTAGGAAAGTAAATTATCTAAGAATTAATATCTAAATCTGTCAAAATTCCACCTTGTTGGAATTTTGACACCTACTCATTTAAAATTTTAAATTTAAAATTAAAAATTCCACTTTTACCACAGACGGGGCGAATTTGCTAAAGCAAATTGCGCCTCGCGTCTCGCAAGCAAAATGTGGCTGGGGCCCATAGTAAATCGGCATTACGGATCCATGGCATGGATCAGGGCCGGGTTCGATTCCCGGTGGGTCCACTTCTTATTGTGCGACAAAAAGGTGGGAAGAAAAAAGAGACATTTGTCTCTTTTTTATTTGCTGGTTATATGGTAATTTACGAGATAATATGAAGAAAATTTTGCAAAAAAGTTTTTTTGACCGTGATACAGAAACCGTAGCCCGGGAGTTGTTAGGGAAGTTTTTAGTCCGGAAAATCGGCAACAAGGAAATTCCAGTTATGATTACTGAAACAGAAGCGTATGACGGGCCAGATGACCAGGCAAGCCATGCGTCTACCGGAAGAACCAATAGGACTGAAGTGATGTTCGGCCATCCGGGGACTTGGTATGTGTACCTGTGCTATGGCATGTATTTTATGCTGAATATTGTAACCCGCGAGCAACACTATCCTGCCGCCGTGCTTATCCGCGGAGCAACATTGGAAAATCATGATAAGGTATTGCTTAATGGTCCGGGCAAACTTACTAAATTTTTGGCTGTTGATAAAAATCTTAATAACAAAAAAACGGATAAAGCCACTGGCCTCTGGCTTGAAGACAGGGGAGTAGGTATTTCTGAAAAGCAAATTATTAAAACTTCTCGCATCGGGGTTGCCTATGCAGGGCCGGTTTGGTCAGCTAAAAAAATGCGCTTTGTATTAGAGTTAGGCTAAGCCTAACTCTAATAAAATTACCGGACGGAAAATTTCCTTTTTCTTCTTATATTAATAATTATTAAAGCAATAATTTCTAGGATGAGGGATCCTAAGATAACAGCTTTAATAATAACTGATGGATCCCAATCTACCCTAAGCAACGGATCAGCAGAATTTTGCGGAGTATTCATTACCGTAGTTTGAGGAGTAGTATTTGCAGGGTTATTGGAAACAGCAACATTATTAGCAATGTTGGTATCGGGAGGGCTGTTATTGATATGAAAATTATTTGGATCATCGCCGGTTGATAACGTGCCCGTAATTTCTGAAGCTTGGGCCGAGGGCGTTATTGCCATAACGGCAATAAAAAATAGAAATATATAGAATATTTTTTTCATAATCATAATAGGGGAGCCCCACACCCCTAGGCCTGCCGGGTTTGCCGGCAGGCCTATTAAATTTCTACTGGGTTCTTATGCCGAAATTAGTTGAGTATGTTCCTGTTGGCGTTCCCGAAGGAATTTTAGCTTCTACGGTTATTTGTATATGCCTTCGGTTAGGTTGCGGAAAGGCATCAAGGTTGCCCGTAAGGTACATTGACGAGCTATAGGTGTCGGGATAACGGATGTAAATTGCGCTGTTGGCAGTCGTTGCGTTATTAGATTGGGAAGAATAAAACCTCATGTTATTTGCCACCGGTATGCTGCTGCCTCCATTTGTCATAAGCCAATTTGAGAATTTCATAGATAAGTACCTTTCATCTAATGGCACCGTAACATCAAAGATCCATTTCCATCCGTTTTCAAAGGTGCCATCTGCAGCTCCAGAGCCCTTTACGGTAGTAATCCCATTAATAACGATTGGGTTTGATGCTTGGGTAACTGAAGCCGTTAACGAGGTAGATGTAGTGCCGCTCGTGCCGCCGTCAGTAGCTGCTTGAACGATGATAATGCCTGCCATTCCAACCCCTCCCGCAGACCCATGGAAGGTGCAGTGGTAATAAATGGTTCCTGAAGTATTAAAGGTGTGGCTATAGGTTCCTCCTGAATTTATACTGCCGCTGTCAAATGAGCCGTTGTCAGCGGTTACGGTATGCGCCATATAACCGTCATTGGTCCATGTAATGGTGGTTCCTTCTTCAATGGTGATGGTATAGGGAGAAAATATGTTATCAATCATTCTCACGGAGGCTTGAGTGGCCGCATTAACGCTTGCTAGAGGGGAAAATGCCATTAAAAGAGAACTGATGACCGCCATCATTTTATTTGCAATGATTTTTGAATTCATAATTTTTAAAAGGGATTTTTTATATAGGCCTTAAAAAGTTCGACCTTTGTATAGATATGGGACGGTACGGCGTCTTACTTCTTACAGGTGAAGGTGCTGAAGGATTGCCAAAGTCCGAAAGTCTTGACAAAAGGTCTTGATAGGTGTATAATTAAGTTATGATGGTAAAATCTCAAATGGGCTTAAAAATAGGAGCCAGCCTTGCCGGGATGGCCGTTTTGCTTATTATATTGGTTATTCCCATGAGCGTTTTTGCCTATGGAAAAACCGTATGTTCCAATGGAAATTGTTCTTATGTGGCATGCTTTAGCAGCGGGGATTGCGGCAACAGCCGGTTTATAGGCGCTCAGACCTGCCGGGGAAATGATATCTACCAGAATTATATTACCTATACCTGTAATAATGCCGGAACTCCGCAAGCAAACTGCACCTCGTTAACCGCGCCCCAATACCAGCAATCGTGCGCGTCCGGTCAACAGTGCCGCAGCGGCGGTTGCTATACTAATACAAGCTCTGGCTCAAGTTATAGTTCAAATACCAACTACTCATATCAGTATGCTACAACCAATAACAATACCCAATGCAATGCTTATTTGTATAAAAAGTGCTCGGGAAACTCCGTATACTGGTATGATGCCTGCGACAACAAGCAGAGCCTTTTCCAAGCCTGTAATGCAAGCCAATCGTGCCAAAATGGCCAGTGTGTAAGCGGCCAAGCTTACAACCAGGCTTCTCCGGCATCACATGCCAGAACCAGCTGTTACGGGAATGATCTCTATTGGTATGATTCCCAGGGAATGGCGCAAGATATTTTTAAAAGCTGTACCGATGCTAACTCATGCACGGTTGACAGCTGCTCAAATGAGCAATGCAGAAATGAATTGCGGTGCGATGGGTCAACGTGCGCTGTTGGTTCTGCGGATTATGCAGCTTACTGCGGCAATCAATTTGGTCAAAATCAGAATGTAGGTAATAACCAGCCAGGTTATATCCAAAGCATATCGCTTTCGGTATTCGGCAGAAAGGAAGGCGAATCTGCATGGGTGAAAAATATTACGGCTGCAGGCAATAGCAAAATTGAAATTCTAGCCGTGGTTAAAAACATTTCATCTTCTACGATGAATGGAGTGGTCATTAGAACCGATATCGCCAACAACAGTATTCTTGCAGATAATGTAAAAGTTGATAATCTTGTACTGCAGGGCAACCTTGTTGCGGGAATTGACCTGGGGACCATTTCTCCTAATACTTCCAAATTAATAACATTTACAGGAACTATACAGCCTCAAAATGCCCAGATTATTAGCAATATAACCGTAAAAATCGCTTCGAGCGGCGTTGCTGATGTTGATTCTGTAATGGTTACCATAGAGCCAATCCCTGCAAATCAGAATCTATCTAATGTAAGCACTGCCGCGGCTACGGCAGGAAGTTCTAACTCTCCTGCTATGGATTTTCTTAAACGATGGTATATTTGGATGATTATTAGCATCGTTGCAGTCGTATTATTTATTATCATCTTCAGAAAACTCTCGTCAAACGTATAAAAGCACTCTTTGTTTTTCAAAAGCTCCGGATTATTCCCGGGGTTTTTGTTTTAGTTGGCAACATAGGTATTTTCTGATACAATAATTAGATAAACATGACAAAAAAAGCTGTTTTTTTTGAGTTTACCTCGTACACATTTGAACCTGGAAAAAAAAGGATTCTTTTTAATTACAAAACAGAATTTAATGATGGCACGTCTCTTTTATTTACAGAAACCGTACTTTTGCCTGCCATCCCTAAAATGGGGGGCTTGCCAAAAGGTTTAATTGATTCTCTTTTAAAAAGCCTCCATATTATATTGGGCATTAGCTACTATAAATTTTATTGTGCGACAAAAGTGAGGCTGCCGTATGCGCTGTCAAAAAAAGAAGCAGACTTCTGGAATACGGTATATAGCAAGGGATTAGGGGAATTTTTTTATAATAATAAGCTAGATCCTAAGCGTTTTTCACCCCAGTTTCCTTATAGCAAAGCGACGCATCCTGTACCGTATTTTTTAGAAAAAAATAATAGATGCTTAATAGGTGTCGGAGGAGGGAAGGATTCTATTGTGGCCGTAGAATTATTAAAAGAACAAGGGTTTGATATAGATGCTTTTTTTATCCAAACGGGCAGAAAACCTGAATTAGTGGATAATGTTATAAAAGCCATGGGGATCAAAGAGCAAAAAATACAACGCTTTTTAGATGACCAGGCATATGTACCGCATCAGTATAACGGCCATATTCCCATTTCGGCTATCTACGCTTTTTTTGGAGTTTTAACGGCGGTATTATACAACTATTCATACGTTATTGTCGGCAATGAATATAGCAGTAATTTTGGGAATACAACCTATAAAGGGCATACTATTAACCACCAATGGAGCAAGTCGTTTGAGTTTGAGAAAATCTTCCAAGAATATGTAGCAGAGTTCATCAGCCCCGATGTATTTTACTTTTCCTTGTTGCGCCCCTTCTATGAAATAAGAATCGTAAAAATGTTTTCTGAGTACAGAAAATATTTCCCTGTTTTTTCAAGCTGCAATAAAAACTTCGCCTTTAATAAAAAATCAAAAACCCTATGGTGCCTCAATTGCCCTAAATGTATTTTTGCATTTATATTACTATCAGCATTCCTGCCTAAAAAAGATTTAATGGGTATTTTTAAGAAAAATCTTTACCAGGACGCAGCATTGCTGCCCCTTTTTAAAGATGTCTTAGGCTTTGGCGCTATGAAGCCTTTTGACTGTGTGGGAACATTCCAAGAGGCCCAGGCAGCCCTTTATTTAGCTAAGAAAAAATACGGCCAAGATTTTATTATGCGACGGCTAGGGCATAGGGCAAAATACTATCCAGAAGTTTTTAAAGCTCAAAAAGGATCTTTGGTTCCTGAAATATTTAAATTCTTGGGAATGGAAAAGGTTCTATTATTGGGATATGGAAAAGAGGGGAAAGTTACCCAACAATATCTTAAGAAATATTATCCCAAGCTAAAAATAGGAATTGCTGATGAAAAGCAGGGGAAACAATATTTGAAAAAGCAGAAAGATTTTGATATTGCGGTTAAAACTCCGGGAATTAACAAACAACTCGTAACAATTCCGCATACCACTGCCACCAATATTTTTTTCTCTAAAGTGCTTGGTAAAAACACCATCATAGGGGTAACGGGCAGCAAGGGAAAAAGCACTACGGCTTCTTTAATCTTTGCCATATTAAAAGAAGCAGGAAAGAATGTGAGATTGGTAGGCAATATTGGTCATCCCATGCTTGCAGAATTAATGCATCCTATAAAAAAAGATGCGCTATTTGTGGTAGAGCTTTCCAGTTACCAATTAGATGACGTTGCCTTTTCACCCGATATTGCCGTTGTCACTAATTTATTCCCAGAACATATGGATTACCATGGCGGCCTTGAGAACTACTATGATGCTAAAAAAAATATCATCCGTTTCCAAAACAAAAATAATTCTTTTGTCTACCATCCAAAGAATAAAGAAATAAAAAAATGGCTAAAAGGATATCACAGAAAAGCAGTTCCAATGGTAAAAGATGTTGGCATTAAAGACAATGATATTCCGTTAATAGGGGCGCATAATAAGGATAATATAAGGCTGGCGGTTACCGTAGCTAGGTTATGCAAGGTTTCAGATCCCATTATTAAAAAAGCTGTTATAAATTTTAAAGGGTTGCCCCATAGATTAGAACGGGTGGGGGAGTATGGCGGAATTACCTTTTATGATGATGCTATTTCAACAACTCCCGAGTCTAGCATTATGGCAATTAAGGCGCTTAAAAACGTAGATACTATTTTATTAGGCGGGCAGGATAGGGGCTATGACTTTTCTGCATTGGAAAAAACAATTAAAAAATATAATATAAAGAATGCGGTGCTTTTTCCTGAAAGTGGAAATAGGATGTTAAAGAAGGCAAAGGGCATGAATACTTTGAAAACCTCTAGTATGGAAAAAGCAGTTAAGTTCGCATATAAGCATACCAAGCCAGGGCGCATCTGTTTATTGTCGTGTGCAAGCCCAAGCTATTCTCTGTGGAAGAATTTTGAAGAGAAGGGCGATGAGTTCAAAAAATTAGTAAAAAAGTTTAGTTCTCGCTAATTTTCGCGTAGTTTAGTGTTTATATATGAACAGGCGCATTAATTATTACTTTCTTATAACCGTAATTTTCCTGGTCGTTTTTGGATTTCTGTTTTTATCTGCGCTTTCAGCCATTGCATCACTGCGGACGTTTGGCAATACCAATTATTACCTATTTCACCAGCTTTTTGCGCTTTTCATCGGCCTTGTAGCAGGTCTTGTTTTATATAAGATTCCCCTAAGTTTTCTAAAAAAGGCATCTCCTTTTCTTTTAGCAGCGAATATTCTGCTGTTAGTGGTTGTTTTTCTGCCAGGAATGGGAAGCAAATTTGGGGGAGCCCAGCGATGGATAAGTATTGGCGGAGCCAGCTTCCAGCCTTCAGAGTTTTTAAAAATTACCGCGGTTTTGTATCTTTCAGCCTGGCTTTCAAACAAGTTTTCCGAACATTCAAAAAAAAGCTGGATGTCATTGGCAAAAAAAGGGTATGATAACCTTATAAAAGTATATGTGCCCTTTTTATGTTTATTAGGAATTATCGCTATTACCTTGTATTTCCAAAAAGATGCCAGCACGCTAGGCATTATCAGTATTTCTCTTCTGGTGGTATATTTTGCCGCAGGCACCCCTTTGTGGCATACTATGGTATCGGTGGCAGGGGGAATTTCAGCTGGCATCATGTTAATTATCGTGGAGCCCTACCGGGTACAGCGCTTCTTAGTATTCTTGCATCCAGAAACAGATCCCTTAGGCATTGGTTTTCACATACGGCAGTCTTTAATGGCTATAGGTTCCGGTGGAATTTTCGGCAAGGGGCTAGGCATGTCTACCCAAAAATTCGGTTTTTTACCAGAAGCAATGTCAGATTCGGTTTTTTCTATTTTAGGAGAGGAAACGGGCATCATAGGAACCTCTATTTTAATTTTATTATTTATCGTATTTCTTTGGCAAAGCCTTAAAATCGCAAATGCAACTTCAGATAAGTTTTCCCGCTTAACGGCTATTGGCATTGCCACGTGGATAGTAACGCAGGCTTTCATGAATATTGCTTCAAATATCGGCGTATTTCCTGTCAGCGGCATTCCATTGCCATTTTTCAGCTATGGAGGATCGCACTTGATGGCTGAATTAATGGGAATAGGGATACTGCTCAATATATCTAAGCACGGATAACTTGCGAAATTTTAAATTAGCATGAAAATATTATTTACGGGCGGGGGGACGGGCGGCCATATTATGCCTATTATTGCCATTGGCAGGGAACTAAGGAGATTATCCTTAGACAATGATAATCTTAAGCTTTATTATATTGGTCCTAAGGACAAGGCTGCTATAGTATCTCTTTCCCAAGAAAATTTTAAAACCTATGCCATTGTATCCGGAAAAATACGGAGGTATTTTTCTTTTGATAATATCTTGGATATGGCAGTTAAAATACCATTTGGCTTTTTGCAAAGTTTTTTTCTTTTGTTAGTTATTAGGCCGAAGGTTGTTTTCAGCAAAGGCGGATCAGGGTCTGCTATCGTTTGCTTTTGCGCAAAATTACTGGGATTTCCCATATTCTTGCATGAGTCAGACAGCGTGCCAGGACTTTCCAATAGGATAGCCTATAAATGGGCAAAAAAAATATTTATTTCATTTCCTAAAACAGAATACTTTGATTTATCAAAAGCGATATTGGTGGGAAACCCCATCAAGAAAGAATTATTGGATGGGGATGATACATCAGCAAAAGAACTGTTCCAAATAACTTCGTTAAAACCCGTACTTTTATTTTTGGGAGGCTCTCAAGGCGCTGAATCTATTAATGACTTTATATTAGTCATTTTAAATGACCTTTTAAAAAAGTATGAAATTATTTATGCGTCTGGCAAGAAAAATTATAATAAAATGAAGATGGAGTCAGAGCTAATCTTAAGCGATGAATTAGAAAAATACTATCATTTATATGAATCGCTCGGGGAGGTAGAATTAAAGCAAGCTTACAAGATAGCTGACTTGGTAATTTCACGAGCGGGAGCTGGCAGTATTTTTGAAATAGCGGCTGCGGGCAAAGCCAGCATCCTGGTTCCCTTGCCATCGGCGGCGTCTAACCACCAGTCAAAAAACGCTTACCAATACGCGCAAAATGGAGCGGCATTAATTATGGAACAGGAGAATTTAACCCCTAATTTTTTCATTGGAAAAATAAACTATTTGCTTTCACAACCCGCTGAATTAAAAAGGATGCGGGAAGCGGCTTTGCAATTTTCAAAACCGCTTGCTGCCAAGGCTATTGCAAGAGAAATTCTTGAATTTCTCGGCTGATGTTATGAATAAAAAAAAACAAATACCATTACAAAAAATAAGGTTAAGGTTTCCGCCATCGCCAACGGGGCCTTTGCATATTGGAAACGCAAGGACTATTCTTTTTAATTACTTGTTTGCTCAAAAAAACAAAGGCGCAACCGTTTTACGAATTGAAGACACCGATAAAGAGCGGTCTAAATTAGAATGGGTCCAAAATATTATTGATGAACTGCAGTGGTTAGGAATTACATGGGATGAAGGCCCGGACATTGGGGGGAAATTCGGCCCGTATAAACAATCGCAAAGATTAGATATCTATAAGAAATATTTAGAAAAACTTCTTGTGGAAGGGAAGGCGTATTACTGTATCTGCACGACAGAGGAGTTGGAAGCTAAGCGCCAAGACCAGCAGAGCAGGGGATTAGCCCCAAAATATGACGGCAAGTGCCGGAATGCAAAAAATACCAGTGGCATTATCCGTTTTAAAGTTGAAAATAAAAAAGTGGTGTTCAATGATTTAGTGCGAGGCGATGTGGAATTTGACATGGGGCTCGTGGGAGATATTGTCATTGCTAAAAATTTACAGGAACCTTTGTATCACTTTGCGGTGGTAGTAGATGACTACGAAATGCAAATCAGCCATATTATTCGCGGAGAAGACCATCTTTCAAATACGCCAAAACAAATATTGTTGCAGGAAGCTCTAGGGTTTTTTCAGCCAACATACGGTCATGTACCGTTATTGCTCAATCCCGACAAAAGCAAAATGTCCAAGCGTGCGGGCGATGTAGCTGTAAGCGATTACCACCAACAGGGTTACTTGCCTGAAGCCCTTATTAACTTTATGGTCCTATTGGGTTGGAATCCAGGGACCGAAAAAGAGGTATTTTCTTTAAAGGATTTAATTAAAGAGTTTTCCATAGAAAAAGTGCAAAAGGCTGGCGCCGTGTTTAATGTGCAAAAACTAGATTCTATAAATGCTTACTATATCCGCCAGAAAACTGCAAGCCAACTAATGAAATTATGCTTGGCGCATTTGCCTGAATTAGCCCAAAAAATTCCTAAAAAAACATTAGAAAAAATAATTGAAATCCATAAAGCGCGCATGAAAAAATTATCCGACATTGCCGCTATGGCAGATTATTTTTTCAAAGAAACATTAGAGTATGATAAAAACATATTATCGTGGAAAGAAATGGGGGAGTCAGATGTAAAAGATGCATTAGATGCGTCTTTGAAAGTAATTACCGGAATAAAAAAATGGGATATAAAAACAATAGAAAAGACTCTGCTGGAAAAATCTTCGGAATTTAACGGGCAGAAAAATTACCCCCTAGAAAATAGGGGATACCTGCTGTGGCCGTTACGGGTAGCGCTGTCGGGTAAATCAGCATCGGCAGGACCCTTTGAAATCGCCGAAATTTTAGGCAAAGAAAAAACTCTGCAAAGGATTCAAGATGCTATAAAAATACTTTTATAGTTTTTATATTTTCAGGCGAATGCCTGCCCGGAGCCGCAGCGGAGGAAAATATATAGATTCATTAATTTTTTAAAATTTGCGAAGCAAAATATTATTTTTTAAAAATTAATAGAGAGCGACGTAGTCGCGGGAATCTCTATTATGCGACAAAACACATTATGGATAAAGAAAGGGGATTTATAAAAAATATTTTTATTGCGGCAACCATATTGGGGGTGGTTTTTTTAAGCCAAACCCCGTATTTTAAGGCCGGAGCAAAAAACTTGTATTCCCAGAGGGTTAAAACGGAGAATCCGTACTTTGCTGGCATAGGTGATTGGTTTAAAAAGAACGTCTATGGAAGGCTAGAAGGGGTGAGTGGGGAAGTAGGAAAAGGCACCGCTGCCCTGCAAGATAAAATAGTTGAAGAAAAAAATACGCTGGCAGAAAATTCTGCTGGCGCTACAAAAAAATTTATTGCAGAAAAAATGTTACAGGCAATGGGAGTTAAACCCGAAGAACTAATAGATCAAAAAGATTTCTGTTCGCAATAGGTATTGACACGCCTATTTACGAGGCGTTATATTGAATATAGTAAGGTTCGCATAATTATAGTTAATAGAACTCATATAGGTTCTATTAACTATAGCTATTAATATGAACCAAAGTAACATATCGATACCAAAGCATATAAATGACTTCTTAGATTGGATAGACATTGAAAAAGGATTATCTTCTAAAACCCAGGAAAATTACCGCAGATTTCTTGAAAAATTTTTGGTTTGGTTAAAAAAAAGTAAGCTTGATAGTCTGCTTCCCCACCAGCTTACCCCAGAACATATTTGGGATTATAGGGTCTATCTATCACGTCATTCCCCTACTCATAATAACCAACCTTTAAAGAAGATTACCCAGAACTACTATTTAATCGCTTTAAGATCTCTTTTAGGCTATTTTGTAGCAAAAGACATACTTTCTATACCCCCTGAGAAAATAACGCTTTCTAGGCCTGATAAAGAGAAAACAGTGAAGTTTTTAACCTTAGAGCAGTTACAGAAGCTGTTTTTGACACCCAATACCTCTACAATTCAAGGTTTGCGAGATAGGGCTATACTAGAAACCTTTTTTTCAACCGGGATGAGGATCTCGGAACTAACTTCTTTAAATAGAGAACAAATTAAAATCAAGCCAACTACAAATGATATAGAACTTGGAATTGTCGGCAAGGGCGGCAGAGCAAGAACGGTGTATTTTTCAAAAAGCACCGTGGAGTGGCTAAAAAAATATCTTGATGCCCGGGACGCCCAAGACGATAAAGAGAAAGCGTTATTTATAAATTACAGTGGTAGGAAAAGCGCGCCACGCAGGTTGACCCCAAGAGCCATTGAGAAGAATCTTAAAAAATATATCATTTTGACCGGCTTGCCTATTACTACCACTCCGCATGTGTTGCGCCATAGTTTTGCGACCGATCTTTTAACCCAGGGAGTAGATTTACGAGTCATACAAGAGTTTTTAGGGCATAAAAACATACTTGCCACCCAAATATACGCTCACGTTACCAATAAAAGGTTAAAGGATATCCATCAGAGATTTCATGGAAAAAATAAAAATTAAATTTGAATAAATGAAAAACAAAATTTTATTTTAGCCTGATTTGTCGCACAATAAGAATTTACCTTGTCGCATAATTAAATATTTGGTATACTTTGGTTAGAATCTTGAATTTTGTATCTTGAAGCTTGAATACGTTATTCCATATTCTTTATTCCATTCCAGATTCAAGATACTAGATTCTAGATTCATCTTTATGGCAAAAAATAATGTTAATATAGTTACTTTGGCAAACAACGACGGATGTTTTGATTTACAATTCAGGAAAGATACGCGCCACGAAAGGACCAACTCCCCTACCTACTACCGGTGGAAGGCCCAATTTGTAATTACCGCACCGAAAGAAAATATAAAAATCCTAGAAAGAATAAAAAAGAACATTGGATGCGGAAGCGTTTCTGTCACAAAAGGACAAGCACGGTTTTCGGTGCAAAAAATTGATGATATTGTTATGATGATAATCCCCTATTTTAATAAGAATGCATTGGCGGATAACAAAAAAAAAGATTTTGACCTATGGCAAAAAGCAGTGCAGATTATCCATCAAAATAAAGGCAAATACCTTTCAAAATGGAAGAGGAATGATCTCATGCAGTTGATTCAAATACATACCTCAACGGCAAAATATAAACATAAGCCGAAAAAAGCAAAATGGTTGGAAATGGCAAAAACACTAACAAATAAAAATTAAAAAGTCAGGTACAATACTATACCTGACTGTTTTTTTTGCAAAGAGAAAGGTTACTCTAATGTTAGTTTTTCGTCTTTTGCTAACAATCTAAAAACAAATACCTGATGGCCCGGTAGTAACATTTTTTCAGTAAGCATATATGCCCATCGGTTATTTGGGAAAAAAGTTCTTGCCATCTCATAGTTTGTATCTTCATTATCACAGAGCAAATCATTTGGTATAGCAACGCCGGCGCGTATTTGCTCTTGTTTTTCAAGATTGCAATCTTGATGATACTCCCTTAAGAAAACTATTTTAACATAACTTTTTGCCTGAGATCCGTAAGTGGTAACACCATAGGTAAGAAAATTTGTACCACCTAATATTGCCAAGAGAATCATGGTGTATAGCCCTCTTTTTTTGGTCATCACTTTCTCCTTGAAAAGAACTAACTTAATTATACATCGTAAATAACAAAAGAGACACAACTAGTGTCTCTTATTATGTCGTCCCTAGGCCACTTTGTGGCCGGGACCCCGGCTGGCCGAAAGCAAGCTTAGGGGCATAATATAAATATAGCATTGCTATTTTCCAAATCTTCGCTGGCGCAGGTCAAATTCTTCAATGGCTAAATCTAAGTCTTTTTCGTTAAAGTCAGGCCAGAGCTTGGGAGAAAAATATAATTCTGAATAGGCTGCCTGCCATAGTACAAAGTTTGAAAGGCGCATTTCTCCTCCTGCCCTAATAATAAGATCCGGTTTTACCAATCCTGCGGTTGATAAATATTGATCAAACATTTCTTCATTAATATTTTCTGCAGGAACTTTTTCTTCTATAATTTTTTTGACAGCTTGCAGAATGTCCCATTTTCCCCCATAACTTACCGCAAGATTTAAATGCAGATCCTTATGATTTGCGGTTTCTGATTCAATTTTTTTTATCACTCTTTGCAATGATTTAGGAAGTTTTTCTTTTTGGCCGATGATTTTTACCTTTACGTTATCCTTTTTAAATTTTTTCAGGGATTGCAGCAACCCGATTTCAAATAACTTCATTAAATATTTCACCTCTTGATCGCTTCTCTTCCAATTTTCCGTAGAAAAGCCAAAAGCAGTAAGAACTTTCACTCCCTTCTTTTTGCACCACTCGCCAAATTTAAGAAGATTTTTATAGCCGGCAAGATGGCCATCAAACGGTTTCTTACCTTTATTTTTTGCCCATCGGCGATTGCCATCGGGGAATAAGACTATGTGTTGCGGAATGTTCATTTCAAAATTATTCTAACCAAGCCCAAAATTTAATTCCCAAAATATTGAATTTATTTAGAATAATTAGGTTAATTAGGATTTTCGATTATAATTGGTTCTCTATCTTGGTACTTTGCTATTATATATCCAGAAGCGAAGGAAAACAACACCAAAAGCATCACGATAACAGCTAATATAATATTATTGAGATTAACTTTGACAAATGATAAGAATTTTGATAACATTGTTTTAATGGAATCTATAATCTGGAAGCTTGAATTTAGAATAGAATAAAGAATATAGAATAAAAATTTCATATTCTTAATTCAATATTTAATTCCAGCTACTAGATACAAGATTCAAGATTCATAAATGAGCACAAGTAAATCATCAGGTTCATCTAGGCTCGGCAGAGACTCTGCGGCCCAAAGGCTAGGAGTTAAAATTTATGCCGGCCAAGTTGCAAAAACTGGTCAAATCATTATACGGCAAAGAGGTACAAAATATCTTCCTGGTAAAAATGTAAAAAGAGGTTCAGATGATACCCTTTATTCAATGAAAGATGGAGTTGTCCGTTTTTCTACTATCTTAAAAAAGGTATTTAATGGTTCTCAACGAAGAACAAAGGTAGTTAATATTGATCCAAAATAACAATTGACATTTGACCATTGACCATTAACACGTAAAAGTCAAATGTTACATGTTAATTGTGAAATGTTAAAAACTGAGGCTTTAGCCTCATTTTTTAATTGCTGCTTTTATAAACTCTTTAAATAAAGGATGCGGGTTTAACGGCCTGGACTTAAACTCTGGATGAAATTGGGTTGCTACAAAAAACGGATGGTCTCGTATTTCAATAATTTCTACCAGATCTTTCTGGGGATTTACTCCCGCTATTACCATTCCCTTTTTTTCAAGAATACTTCGGTAGGAATTATTTAATTCATACCGGTGGCGATGCCGCTCGGTTATTTCTGGGGTGCCATAGGCCTTCAGGCTGATGGTTTTAGGTTTTAACTCGCATGAGTAAGAACCAAGCCTCATAGTTCCGCCATAGCGTTTCTCTTCTAGCAACATCTTCTGGTCTTCCATGACATCAATAACCATATTATCTGAATTCTCCTTAAATTCAGCAGAGGTTGCATCTTTCAATCCGCATACATTTCTGGCAAATTCTATTACCGATAGCTGCATTCCCAAGCATAATCCTAAAAATGGAATTTTATTTTTTCGGCAGTATCCAATAGCTTTGATTTTGCCCTCTATTCCCCTATTGCCAAATCCGCCCGGAACAATAATACCATCAAAGTTTTTTAACTTTTTAAGAGTTGCCGGATTTTTTTCAAATTCTTCCGCAGAAATCCAGGTTATCTTAGGCTTTCGATGTTGCGCAAAACAAGCATGTTTTACCGCTTCAAGGACAGAAATATAGGAATCAGTTAAAGTAAATTTACCGCTTTCAAAATATTTTCCCACAATGCCGATTTCCACTGGTTCAGGAGAATTTTTGATTATTTTTACAAAGTTCTCCCATTTTTTAAGATCGCTTGCCCTTGCCTTTAGGCCGAATTTTTTTAAAATCCTATTTCCCAGGTTTTCTTTTTCAAAATTAATAGGGACCTCATAAATTGACGTTACATCAGGAGCTGAAATAATATCTTCGGGCAAGACATTAGAAGAAATAGAAAGTTTTCTCTTTCTGGGTTCATCTAGCGCAAGCACCGATCGTGCTAAAATCATATCCGGTTGGATTCCCGCAGAATTTAATGTTCTTACGGCGTATTGGGTGGGCTTTGTTTTCATTTCGCCTATGATGGCGGGTACTGGCATATAGCTCACCAAAATAAAAAGCACATCTTTTGGATGTGAAATCTTCAGCATTCTAGCTGCTTCCAGAAACAACATATTCTGGTACTCTCCCACGGTGCCCCCAATTTCAATTAAAACAAAATCCGCCTTAACCTTTTTCCCAGCCCTTTTAATGGTCGCAATAACCTCATTGGGTATGTCAGGAACTACTTCAACGCATCTTCCGTTATACTCTAAGTTCCGTTCACGGTTTATGACGGTCTGGTATACTTTACCAGTCGTCATATAGTTATCAGTATAAATATTCTCTTCTAAAAACCTTTCATAGTTTCCAATATCCTGATCGCATTCTAAGCCATCTTCTGTCACGAAAACTTCTCCGTGCTCAATAGGGTTCATGGTGCCGGCATCAACATTGATATAGGGGTCTATTTTAATTGCGGTGACACCAAAGCCCTTGCTTTTTAGTATTCTTCCGATTGATGCGGTAGCCACTCCCTTGCCGATTCCCGACATTACTCCGCCTGCCACAAAAATATACTTTGCCATCTTTTGTATTTTTAAACTTCTTTCTCTTGGACTACTAATAATGTAATTTCAGCTTCTAAATTATGGTCTAGGGTAATTTTAATAGGAAACTCCCCCACTTCTTTAATCGGTTCTTTTAAATTAATTTGTGATTTTTTTACATCAAAACCCATAGTTTTCAGTTTCTCGGAAATTTTTACATTATTAACCGACTCAAAAAGCTGGTTTTCTGCTCCTACTTTTACCGCAATGCTTACTTCTATCCCATCAAGATGGGAAGCTAATTCTTGCGCTTTCTTCAAATCTTCTTCAGCTTCCTTTTCTAATGCTTCTTTTTGGGTTTCCAGCCATTTTACATTTTTTACGGTAGCGGGTTTAGCGAGATTTTGGGGTATCAAAAAATTTCGGGCAAAGCCGGGTTTTACTTCTTTAATCTCATATTTCTTGCCGACGTTTTCAACGTCTTGTAATAAGATAACCTTCATAACGAATTTCTAATTTCTAATTTTGAATTTCTAATAAATTTCTAATAAGTTAATTTCTAAACGTATTTGAAAATTCGCTTAATTGATAATTCATTAAAAATTGAAAATTGTAAATTGAAAATTATATGTCCTATTCTACTTTAATTCTTTAATTATTTCAAGCGCTTTTTCCAGTTGCAAATCTTTATTCGCTTCGCTGTCTTCTTCGCTTATCTCTATTTTAATATCCGGTTCCAAACCAACTTCTGAAATTGATTTTCCATTCGGAGTGAGCCATTTTGCAACCGTTACTTTTAAAAACGATGCTCCATCTTGCAGGGTAATTACTTCCTGCACTGATCCTTTCCCAAACGATTTTTCCCCTACCAGCTTGATATTTCTATTATCTCGTAATGCTCCGGCTAAAATTTCAGAGGCTGAAGCCGACCCTTTATTAATAAGCACTACGATTGGATAGTTTGCAAAAACAGCATTTCCCTGGGCTTTATACTCTTTTTGAGGTTCATCGCTGCCAAAATCTTCAATCGTAATAACCTGCCCTTTTTGTAAAAACCATCCGGCAATATCTTGGGACACTTCAAGGTATCCGCCCGGGTTATTGCGCAAATCTAAGACAATTTTTCTCGCCGGGCTTACCAATATTTGCTGGGCCGTCTTTTTAAAATCGTATGATAATGATTGGCCAAACTGATAGATTTGTATATAGGCAATATCTCCCTCTTTTAATTCCCATGTTATAGAGTCAATCTTAATAGTATCACGGGTTATGATGATATCTTTGGTATCTTTCCACCCTTCTCTGAAAATAGTTAACGTAACCTGGGTTCCTTTTTTACCTCGGATCATGTTAACCGCTTCATCGGTAGTGATATCAATAGTACTTTTTCCATTAATTTTAACAATTACATCCCCGGCTTTTAATCCTGCCCGTTCACCCGGAGTCCCCTTTAAGGGCGCAACAACCGTTAGTTGGTCTTTTTTTATTCCCACTTCTACGCCAATTCCTTCAAATGATCCAGAAAGATCTTGTTGGAACATTTTTGCCTGGGTTGGTTCAAAGAAAGAAGTATGGGGGTCACCCAGGCTTTTGGTCATTCCGGAAATCGCTCCATAAATTATCTTTTGGTCATTAATATCAGTGGGGTTAATAAAACTCTGGTGCAGTTTATTATAGGCATCCCAAAAAAGGGAAAAATTAACAGCTTCAGGGGCGCAAACATTACATACTACCTGATTTTTGCCTACAAAAAACCCTGCGCCAAACGTAACAAAAAAAAGCGCCGCTAAGACAAAAGGATATATTATTTTTCTTTTTTCTCCACTAAACATATTTTGTAACATTACCGTTCTTTTTTAGGAAAATGCTTTCGCCACATCGTACCAACCATTTCAAAAAATCCTGGCGCAGACTTTCTCCGCAAAGCGCCCCATATTATTTTTGACTCTTCTTTTATAATATCCCATACTGTTCCCATCAGTTCTCCTGCGATGAAGCTTGTAAGCAACAACGGCGTTCTTGCTGCCGCCCAGCCTTTCTTGATTCCCCATCCCGCTGCAGCCGGCACCTTTGATTTTTCTAATGCGTCCATAAGTTTACCTGGCGATCCTTCTTCATTCAAAACTATTTCTGGTAATTTTTTCATTATGCCTGATTTTTTTATCTTCTCTAGTGCAGATAATTGGATGGGCTCTTCCCCTTCTTGTTCTGCCGTAAAACCTTCCACTACGGCTCCTATTCCCTCTTTATTATTTCTTTCTAATGTTTTTGCATGCTCCTCAAGTTCTTTTGATATTAAATTTTTTAATCTTTCTATCTCTGCTTGTTCTGCTGGCTGTTGTGCAGCTTCATGCCCCATATTTTCTTTTTGAGGTCCAATTACATTTTCTATGTGTTGAAACCTCTCATCTTCTCTATTTTGCACCCATTGTTCCTGCGGCACTATTACTGCTTCTGTTTTAGCGGCCTTACCTTTTCTAGCTATTCTTTTCCCTTCTCTTCTAAGTAATGGACTATCTTCTTGTTTCCCTAAAATTGAGTTTTCCGGGTTTCCTTTTGCCATATTTTTATATATCTATACTATCTTATAATAATAAAGGTTTCAACCCAATAATTTAATAACTACCCCGATAATAGCGAGCACAATACCTACTACCCAAAATCGCATGGTAACCTTATATGCCGGCCAGCCAATGGCTTCAAAATGATGGTGAATGGGCGTAGAAAGAAATATTTTCTTCTTTAATAATTTTTTTGATAAAAGCTGGATAATTACCGACCCCACCTCTATTACGAGAAGCCCGGCGATAATTGGCAAAACAAAAACTGAATCGGTTAGAAATGCCACGACGGCTAATGTGGTGGTAAGGCCTAAAATTCCCACTTCGGTCATATAAAAGCGCGCCGGAGGTATGTTAAACCAGAGAAATGCAAATAGAGTGCCTGTAATTGCCGCGCAAAAGGCCGCCAGGTCAACTTTTCCCTGGGAAAAGGCGATAATAGTAAACGCCCCGAAAATAGAGGCAAATGCTCCACCCGAAAGCCCATCTAGTCCATCAATAATTCCTCCTGCCCAGCAGGCTACCATGACCAATACAAAAAGCGGAATATACAAAATTCCTATAGAAAATTGGCCTATCAACGGGATGCTGATAACATCCCAGCCTAGCTTTGAATAAAACCATAATCCACAAGCTAATCCTATCAAGACAACAATCAGCAAACGTTTTTTAAAAGAGATGCCTCCGCCAATATATTTGCCAAGAGATGATACTACAAGCGCATCATCTAAAAGGCCGAATAAAGAAGCTGCAATAAAGGTAAATAATGGCAGCCACGTCTGGCTCCGTGAAAGAAAATTAATTCTTGCCAGCCAAGAGCCGGGAAAAAGAATGGAAATAATATAAAATAAAAAACTTACCGCTACGGTGGTAATAAAAATGAGAAGTCCGCCCATTCGCGGAACCTTTGTTTCCCTTTCTTTATGAAGAGCATTAAAAATTACCGCATCTTCTCCGCTTATTGCCTTTGTTCTCGCTGATTTCTTCCAAAGCTTATGCTTATAGAGAAAATCTATGAGCAGCGGACACCATAAGATAGCGACCGTAGAAGCCACCACTGATACCCCTAGTACTTTGATGACGTTAAAGGTTAGAAGAGTCATAGCGAATTTGAAATTTGAAATTTACAATTTAAAATCAATTTGAATTAATTAAATTTGAAATATTTAAAACTCGACTTCGTGTTTTCAAATTAAGATATTGTTATATTGATATATTGAATTCAAATTTCAAATTGTAAATTTCAAATTACCAGTTGTATGCCGTATGCACCCAATCAATCATTTTTTTCATTTCTTCAAACCTCTTATCGGTGCCTAAAATAATATGTATCAAGTAGTTTTTCTCTGCTAAATTTCCTGTTTGATTGGGTAAATGCTGAATGACCAGAAAACATCCGCGAGCCTCATCAGTCCACCCTGTTTTTCCGCCAATAACACCGGGCACTTCTCCTAAAAATTTATTAGTGTTTATTAGCGTATGGTGAAAGGTACCATCTTCTGAATACACATTAAACTCTTTAAAGCTTATGATTTCTTTAAATAGCGGGTATTTTTCAAATAAGTGTGCTGATAGCACAATAAGGTCTTCGGCAGTTGAATATGATTTTGAATCAAGGCCTGTGGTATCTTCAAAATGAGTATTGGCAAGGTCCAGTGCCTTTGCATTAGCATTCATCAAGCTAACGAAATTCTGGGTGCCCATTATTTCAGAAAGGGCATAAGCCGCCCTGTTGCTAGACTCTATAAGGGTTATGTAAAGAAGGTTTTTAACAGAAAGCACTTGGCCTGCTTTCAAGCTACCTTGTTCGCCCAGTTGAACCATGTCCTCTTGGCTGATAGTAACTTTTTGGTCTAACGGGTATTTTTCTAACACCACTAACGCGGTCATTAATTTTGATAAGCTTGCTATGGGCAATTTTTTCTCTTCATTTTTTTTAAACAAAAATTTTGCCGTTTCTATTTCTGGATTACGGCTAACTTCAGCTGATATTGCAGATTCCGCTCCTATGATTAAATCTTCTATTTGCCAATTCCGTAACGGTAATGCATTCTCGGTCATTTTTAAATCCTCCTGATTTTGAGCAGGAATATTTGAAGCGCTTACTTCTAAATTTCCCGCAAAGACGGTTTCATTATTGCTTACTTGTGAAAGAAAAAATTTTCCGAGACTATGAGAGAACCATTGCATTCCCATGGTTGTCCCTCCTAAAAATAACGCAAAGATAAAAAATACGGCACCCAGGCGCACTAACACGGCAATACCGGTATATTTTTCAAAATCTATATTCACAAATTTTTTACTTTTTCTTACTTTTTAATTTACTCTGAATAACTTTAAGCGGCTTTACTGGCTGATCGCTGCTTACTTTAATATGCAGTTCCTTCAATTGCTTTGGATAAATTTCGCTGGGAGCTTGCATCATCAAATCCCTGCCGTCGCCCGTTTTTGGAAAGGCAATGACTTCCCGGATATTGGGTTCATTCTGCAAAATAGCAATAATCCTATCTATCCCCGAACCGATGCCTCCATGAGGCGGAGCGCCAAACGTATACGCTTCAATCATGTGCCCGAATTTTTCAGTAATTTCTTTTTTATCGTATCCCATAACAGAAAATACTGCTTCAATGGCTTGCGGCGTATTATTCCTGATGCTTCCGCCTCCAATTTCCCAGCCGTTTAAGGCAATGTCATATTGGGTAGTTAAAATCTTTTCTATGTTTTTCTTTTGCAGTAAATCTGCCATATGCTCTGGCTTGGGAGCCGAAAAAGGGTTATGGGTAAACGTCCATTTGCCCTCATCGTCCTTTTCAAAAAATGGAAAATCTACTACCCAGCAGAATGCTAACAAATTGGAATCAGAAGGATCTTTTCTTAAATCTGGCTTATCTGATTTGTATTTTTCCATGGCTTCCTGGTAGCTTAAGCGTGGAAATGGAATTTCCTGAATTTTTTTTGCTGGAAATATCGTCTGCACCATTTGAATAAGCATTCTTTCATAAAGCTCCATAAAATCTTCCCTTTCTATAAAGCTCATTTCTACGTCAATCTGGGTATGTTCGGTTTGCCTATCCCCTCTTGGGTCTTCGTCGCGCAGGCATTTGGCAATCTGGAAATATTTTTCAAATCCGGCAACCATTAACAGTTGTTTATATTGCTGCGGCGATTGCGGCAACGCGTAAAATTTGCCGGCGTGAAGCCTGGATGGCACCACAAAGTCGCGCGACCCTTCGGGCGTGGACTTGGTTAGCATAGGAGTCTCAATTTCCACAAAGCCTTCCTGGGTGAAAAAATTCCTCACAAAGTTAGTCACTTTATGTCGCACAATAAGATTTTGTTTCAGCCTTTCTCTTCTTAAATCCAAATATCGGTACTTCATCCGTATTTCCTCGTTAATTTCCCTGCCATCCGTTTCAATAGCGAACGGCAGAGTCTCTGCTTTTGATAACACATTTACCCCTTCCACAGAAAGCTCAACCTCGCCCGTGGCAATATTTTTATTCACCATGCTGTCAGGCCTCTTTACCACCTGGCCCACCAGCTCAATCACCCATTCTGGCTTAATCTCCTGGGCTTTTTCATAGGCTTCTTTGTTAGACGGTATAAATACACATTGCAAAACCCCGCTGCGGTCACGCAAGTCAATAAATACAATTTTCCCGTGGGCGCGTTTTACATTAACCCACCCGGCCACGGTTAGCTTTTCACCAATATGTTTTGCAGTATCATTTATTAAAAATCGATGCATAATTTAATTTGAAATTTACAATTTTAAATTTGAATTCAATTTGAAATTATTAAATTTGAAATTTTAAAACACTACTTTTGATTAAAAATATTTTGCTGATACTGCGGCGTTAAAAAAGTAAAAATAATTATTCCAACTCTGGTCGGTTGAACCATATTCATTATTTCCCATAAAATAATCTGCTAACACTTCCCGTAACCGGCATAATTCCTTTAATTTTCTACTGTTTTTAGGATCGTTAATAGTCAAGTCAAGAAGCTCCAGTCCTCTTTCAAAAGCCAGGTTGCTTATTTTTTCATCTTTAATTTTCCAATTAATTGCCCTTCCGATTTCTGCACCCGTATTCGCCATCTGTTCTGCAAAAGAAAATTTCAACCATCTTCCGTCGGCTAATTCCTTATGGATATAATTCATGGTATTAATTTTTTTATAATACCTCTTATTTTCTCTTGCATTTGCAGGCTGTCAACACTTCTTGTTCTATTCCCTAGGCCCGGCTTAATATTAACCATTGAATCAAACTCAATAAAATCTTCTCCTGCTTTTTCTGGGTAAATATTAACGCCCCAGATGTTTTTGGGTTCTGACGCTTCTTTTTCAATTAAAAATTCCATCAAGTCAGCATGCAATTCGGCATCAACTGCCATAATCTCCTTTTCAATATCAACTACAGCCTTCACAAAAACTCCGGACATTCTTGCCATCATTTCTTTTAATTCTGAAATTTCAATACTTTCTTTTACAATCTTCATATTACTTTTATCTTTATAAATTTTCTTTTGCCGGCCTGTATTATCAATTCATCTTCAATGGCTATTTCCTCGCGCCAATTCTTAATTCTTAATTCTTCATTCTTAATTCTCACCGTCACTCCTCCGCCTTCCACTAGTCTTTTTGCTTCGTTTTTTGAAGGCGCTAATTTGGTGTCGCACAATAAATCTAGAATCGGGTAGGTTGTTTTATCTGTTTTAAAAATTTCAATTTCAGAAGGCATTTGGTGCTGGCGGAAAACTTTATCAAAATTTTCCGCCGCTTTAATAGCGGCCTTCTCGCCATGATACATGGTTACAATTTCTTTTGCTAATAGTGCTTTTTGGTCGCGCGGATTTGGCATACTTAAAATTTCTGTAATTTTTTGCTCATCTAAATTGGTTGCTAATTCAAAATACTGGCCGATTAATTCATCTTTTATGGACATTATTTTGCCATACATATCATTCGGCTCATCAGTTAAATAAATGGCATTATCGTACGTTTTGCTCATTTTGCGTCCATCCGTGCCCAACAATAGCTTAGTTGTTAGAATATCCTTATCTTTATTATGATAAATTTTCTGTAAAGTACGCCCGGCTAGCATGTTAAACATTTGGTCATTGCCGCCAATTTCTACATCAACGTCCATAGCGACAGAATCATATCCTTGCATTAAGGGATACAAAAATTCAGTTTGGTTGATGGGGGCGTTTTCTTTTACCCTTTTATCAAACATGTCACGGTGCAGCATTTGCTGAACCGTAAAATGGCCGACTAGCTTTAAAACATCTTCAAACCTTAACTTTGAAAGCCATACAGAATTATATTTTATTTTTACTTTTGAAAAATTTAAAACTTTAGACGCCTGCTTCTTGTAATCTTTGAAATTTTCCTTAATTTGTTTATCGGTTAATGGAATCCTGGTGGTATCTTTCCCAGTTGGGTCGCCAATTTTAGCAGTAAAATCTCCAATAAGCAAAATAACTTCGTGTCCCAAATCTAAAAATTCTTTTAATTTTCTTAACACCACTGCGTGCCCTAAATGCAAAGAAAACCCCGTAGGGTCAACCCCCAAATAAATCCTTAATTTTTTGCCGGAAAGCAGCTTTTTTTCTAAATCTTCCTTAACAATTACCTCGCTTACTCCCCTGCTTAAAACTTCTTCTATTGTTTGTGCGTCAGTTTTTACCATATTCCGCAATTATACTATTTTTTTAAAAAAAGTGGAAGAACAAAAAATTGGTTCCTCATAAGGAACCAATATGAAGGTCTTTTTATAAATACCTTAGAGTTCTGCCCCAGAATCTTTCTTTTTTGGTTTTTTATACACAAAAAACTGGATTAATATTACCAGCATAAATATTGACCCTGGGACCTGGGTAAAGTAAAGAAAAAAATCATCTTTAGATATTCCGTAGCTAGCCCAAGCAATGTAGGAAAAAAACGGCAATAGCACAAAAAAGAAAGACAGCCCTTCACAGCTTTTTCTTTTGTAATTTTTTATTATCTGGCTTATCGGGCCCACCAGGATTGATATCATCGCAACGGTTGAGGCGATAGCTCCAAATATATTAATCATAGATATTATTATACGTATTTTGAAACTTTTCTACAAGCATATTGACGTTATTATAAAAATTACATAACATATTATTAAGGGGTAGGGGTGTGGGATTCGAACAGAATCAATTGAGCTCTCGTATATTGCTTGGTATTCAAGGATTGAGGAGTGAAACGATGCTTTAGGCATCGTTGAGCTCCGAATACGCAGAAGATAAGCAATATACGAGAGCCCGAAGGGAAGCGAACAAATGGCTAATTTCTTCGTTTTTGCTCCTCAATGTAGAGCCACAGCTATATTTCGTCGCAAGAAATATTGAAATTATCTCATTTTTTCGCTTCTCAAGCTGGTTCGTGTTCGAGTCCCACACCCCCTAGTTCTTTGAAAGCACTCTTTTTGGAGGGATTCTGCGATGACCAAGAAACTAGTAAAAAAAGAACAGAACTTAAAGAAGTGTTTAAAGTGCCAGGATACCGACGTTGACCGAAATACGGGAGCATTTTTATGCTCCTCATGCAATCATATAAATTCGCAGGTGCGATTTACTAACGCTATGATTCCCCTAAAAACTCATACCCCAAGCAAAAGACCTAAAAGCAGTGAATACTAGAACAACCCACAACAAAAAAATAAGGCTAGCTCACCCGCTAGCCCTTTTAATTTTACATTATCGATTTTCCCGACTCCTTTGTGGCCGATGCTATTTAAAACTTGTCTGCAAGTTTGTAAATGTCTCCGGCACCCATAATCACTAACACGTCGCCGTTTTTGATATTGTCTTTCACGAATTTTTCTGCGTCTCTCACGTTAATATAAATAATATGTTTGCGGTTAATTTTTTTAACAAGCTTTTCTGAACTTACATTAGCATTGATTCTTTGAGTTTCCCGCCCGGCAACATCATAAATATCGGTAATAAGGATATTATCAATGGAAACCCTTCTGAATACTTTCACAAAATCATTAAGCAAATAGTGCGTTCTCTGGTGCTGATGAGGCTGAAAAATGCACCAGATTTTTTTATTTGGATATTTTTCTCTTACCGAACTTAATGTTGCTAAAATTTCTGTAGGATGATGTCCATAGTCAGAAATAACTGTTATTTCTTTATTCCCTGCCATACCTTTTTTCAATTCAAAGCGACGCCAACTTCCCCTATATTCAGATAAAGATGCAAAAGCAACGCTATCTTTGATATTAAGAATTCTTGCCACCGTTAATGCAGCTAAAGCGTTAGACACGTTATGTTTTCCCGGAATCTGCAACATCTTTTTTAATTTCCCAGCTTCTTTCTGTTTTGTCGCATAATAAAAAGTGCTGAAGCGGGCCTTTTTAACTTTTGGTATATTTTTATCTTTCCCATTAGCAACTAAAAACCCACCCGGAGGCAATTTCTCAATAAACCTTTTGAATTCCTTAATGACATTTTTAAATGTTTTAAAATAATCCAGGTGCTCTTTGTCTACATTAGTTACCACAGTAATCTTTGGGAAATAATGGGAAAACGAAGAATCATACTCGCAGGCTTCAATAACAAGGTATTTGCTTTCCCCCATCCTGAAATTTGACCCTCCGAATTCTTTTAATTTTGTTCCTATAATAACCGTAGGGTCTAACCCCGCCTTTATTAAAATTAATCCAATAAGTGCGGTAGTCGTACTTTTTCCATGCGCCCCAGAAATTGCAATAGTATAGTATTGTTTTGTGAGTTCTCCCAACGCCTCCGGATAACTTATCGCTTTTAGATTATAGCTTATGGCTTGTGCTAATTCAGGATTATCCGGTTTTACTGCAGGACTATAAACAACCAAATCCATATTTTTACTAATATTTTCCACTGAATTCCCTATCAGTATTGTTACCCCTTTTTCTTTCAAAAAATCAGTAATTTCTGACGCAGCCAAATCAGACCCCGAAATTTGGTGTCCTTTTTCCAAATAATACTGTGCTAAAGCAGATACTCCTATTCCGCCAATGCCGATAAAATGGATTTTCATAACGAATTTACAATTTCAAATTTCAAATTATTTTTTACTGCAATTGATGTGACTCCACAATAACATATCTTGGACCTTGTCGTGTTAATTTGCTTTCCATTACATCAATTGATTCTACTGTAAAAAGCACGTCAATATCCTCATGTACCTCTGGTCTTTCTTCGGGTTCAATGCGTCTCCACTCCCATTCTTTGATTCTGGCTAACGTAACATGCGGCGCAAATGCTTTATGGTCGAGCAAAAAATTCACCTTTTCTAACAACGCTTCTTCTAAATCTCTTTTAAGCAAGGACAGTTCTTTTGATTTCTCCCCTCCTGCCCAAATCATACGCGGTGGGATCTTGCCGTCAGACCCATAAGTAACCTTATTTAAATGTATATCAAATAATGCATGCTTTTGTGCAACTTCTTTTGCAATGACACACGTTTGGCCTAATTCTTCGTCGGTAATATCCCCTAAAAATACTAACGTAATATGCAAATTATCTGCCCCAATCCATTTTGCGGGTAATTCTGGCCACTTTTTCTCAAATCCAGCTAAAAACTTCTTAACATCCGGAGCTAAATTGATGGCAATAAAAATTCTATGTTTTTTCTGCATTATATAAACTGCTCGGAAAAGCATTTCTTAACTTAAAGTTATTTTACCAAAAATGAGATTATTTTCAATCAATCACTAAAAATAACTAATAAAAAAGCCTATCGGTTAAACCAACAGGCTCTAAGAATTCTATTCAAGTAAAGAGATAAGGCCTCTCACTTCATCGAGTTTTTCATCGATATCGCTTTGAGGGAACCTCCTTTGCGCCCATTCAGTAAAGAATCTCAACTTATTCAAAAAATCAATTTGGCCTTTCAGCACATCAAAGGGTTTTTTGCCCCATTCAGAAGCAAGACCGAACAAGGTCTGCTGGATCCATGCAACGCTAAAACATTGCGATAAATCCGCGTCGCGGATGATCTGGGCGGAAAGCGCCAATGTTTCAGAGTCTGTCTTATACGGCCATTCGGTAGCCCGAATCAGCTTAACAATATCATCAAGATGCAAATGATCTTTTGGATGAATGTGCCTTGCAAGCCCCCGTACCGCTCTTTCAATATTCAGATCGTCGTCGCCCATAATACCAGGATGATCAAAGTCATGGAACATAGCGGCAATCAAAAGATTACGCATATCCCTTGGATTCAAAGATTCATGGTAATACATGCAAGCCTCGTGGCAAAGCCATAGCACATGAAAGACATGGCGGAAGTTATGATACGGGTTATTTAAGTTTTGGGCGCGGTGGAATACTGTTTTAAAGTAGTAGATTAAATCGCCTTCGTACAGATTTGCTTGATTGTAAATAACTGCCGGAAGACTTCCAGAGAATTCACCTTTCATGGTAGTTTCTCCCCAAGAGAATTGTTAATGTTCCTGTGTAACTATAGCATACAATTATTTGCTTGTAAATGTTTTAGTACCTTTAAACTCGTGTTATCATAAGTTAAAATGAACAAGGAAATTTCGCAAATATTCAACGAAATAGCCGGGCTTTTAGAAATTAAGGGAGACAGTGCGTTCAGGATTAATGCCAACCGGAAAGTTGCCCGTATTTTAGATGGTTTACAAACCGAAATATCAGATATTTATAAAGAAAAAGGGCTGAAAGGCATAACAGAAATTAAAGGCATTGGGGAAAGTTCTGCTAAAAAGATTGAAGAGTATATTAAGAAGAAAAAAGTGGCTTATTTCGAAGATTTAAAAGAAGAAACTGCCATACGCCAGCTTATCACCCATTTTTTTAATTCTAAGGGGTTGTCCTTGCAAGAATTGAAAGAAAATGCTAAAAAAAGAAAGATAATATATTCGCGATTTACCAAGCCCGCAAAACAGCTTTTAGAGCTTTCAGGTTCCGTTGATAAAGCCAAAGAGGCCATTAGTAAGGTTGCCTTGTGGGCAAATTCCAGGAAATTAGACTACACTATTGAAACCGTTTTTAAAAAGTGGTTGGAACTGGACAGGTTAAAGCCAAAAGAAATCGTTAAAAAGCCATTCTACAAAGGAGATCCGATGGTGTGGTCTGAACAAAAAAGGAAATGGTACGTCATTTCAAAACAGGGTGAATGGCTGCTATTTGCAGATAAGGAATCGGCGATTGAATGGAGAATTATTGATTAGAATCTGGAATCTGGTATCTTGAATCTGGAATAGAATATAGAATGAAGAATAAAAGTAATACATTCAACATTCAAAATTCACCATTCAATTCAAGCTACTAGATACAAGATTCAAGATTCACACGCATGTTAACACACACCGATCTAAAAAAAGGCGCGCAATTTATTTATGAAAACCAGCCATGGGAAGTGATGGAATCGCTTTTGGTTAAAATGGCCCAGAGAAGGCCGGTAATACAAACAAAAATTAAGAACTTAATCAATGGTTCTGTGCAGGAAAAAAACTTCCAGCAGGGAGATGTGTTCCAAGAAGCAGAACTTATCAAAAAAAATATTAAGTTTTTGTATTCAACGAAGGGACAATATTTTTTCTGCGAGGAAAACGACCCTTCAAAACGGTTTTCGTTTACTGAAGATCAATTAGGAAAACAGGCTAAGTTTTTCAAGCCTAATTCATTAGTAGAGGGTATTATTTTCAATGAAAAAATTATCAACGTGAAGTCCCCTATTAAAGTGCAATTAAAAGTAAAAGAAGCGCCTCCGGGTATTAAAGGAGACCGCGCGCAAGGCGGCACTAAAGAAGCCGTTTTAGAATCCGGCGCAACAATTCAAGTGCCGCTCTTCATTGAAGAAGGCGATGTAATAGAAGTAAACACTGAATTGGGAGAATATGTAAAACGGGCATCAGAGTAAATTATTAAACAAAAATCACGCTAAATAGCGTGATTTTTGTTTACTTAAGATTTACTGGCGGGGGAGTTTGGGCAATGGGAGTCTGGATAAAAGACCGTTGGAATATGTCTTCCTCAACAATAGCTTTTGGCTTGCCGTATTTTAATTTTGAAATCTTCTTAATGGCTTCCACAATCTCTTCTCTGCCCTTTTTAGGCACGTAGGTTTCCATCCTAAACGGAGTAGACGTTTTATTGCGCAGCATCATTTTTACAACTAGGTTAAAGTTATCTAAATTCACTAAGTCAAACCGTGAAAATACGGGTTCAAATTGCTTTTCTAAATATTCAGCGTCCTCCGCTCCAATTCGAAATGCGCCTATGCTTCCCACGTTTCCCACCACCGCATTTTTAATCTGGTCAGTTAATTGCGGGATGTATTGGTGGGCTAAGGTTAAATTTAATTTATACTTTCTAGCTTCAGAAAGAATAGTGGCAATGGAATCAGTGGTAAAGTTTTGAAATTCGTCTATATACAAATAAAAATCTTTCCTTTCGCTTTCTGAAAGTTTTGCCCGTTTCATAGCGGCCATCTGCATTTTTGAAACTAGAATCAAGCCAAGCAATGAGCTATTCACTTCTCCTGTTAAGCCTTTTGATAAATTAGCCAAAAAAATCTTTCCTTTATCCATGATATCTGATAAATCATAGCCGGAATGCCCTTGCCCGATGATATTGCGCATCATTTCATTTTCAATAAACCGGCCTACCTTTGAAACCACGTACCCTAACATATCGCTTCTGGTGCTTCCCGTAGTCTGGGCCCACTCTTTTACCCAGAAATTCCTTACTACAGGATCTGAAACTTTTTCCAATCTTGTTTGCAGGAATGTGGGATCCGTAAACATTTTAGGAATTTCAACCAAGGTACCAGGATTGTCTTTATCTGCCATTAATGCTAGCATAGCGTTTCTCATGTAGTGCTCAAACATGGGGCCGATAATTTCTGGTGGAAACAGTTTATAAAAAATGGCAATCATTTCCTGGACGGCAAAATCTTTTTGCTCGGGAGTGTCATACTCTAGCATGTTTAGCCCTATGGGCCTGGCGGTATCAAATGGTTCAAATAATACCACATCATCTACCCTGTTTTTAGGGATATTTGCCAGCGTATCTTCAATGAGTTCTCCGTGGGGATCAATAACGGCCACGCCTTCCCCATTTTCAATGTCCTGGCGTATCATTTCCCGCAAAAAAGCGGATTTACCGGTACCCGTTTGTCCAATGATATAAAAATGCCTTCTCCGGTCATCTTTTGATGCAAAGTATACCTTTTTTTCTTCTCCGCGGAATACTACCTTTCCCAGCAAATTCACTCCTTGTTCAGGCAGATCGGCAGGAGGGGCCGCCACTGCAGATTTTACTGATTTTATATAAGGCGTTTCTGTAAAATGGGTTGGAAAATGATAGATACTGGCAAGCTCTTCTATATTTAAAATATTTTTTTCTGTTTCGTTAAAAATCCTAAAGCTGAAGTTATAGATCAGTTTTTTTAACCGGCTCCCCTTAACCTCTATGGGATTTAAGCTATTGATTGCAGAAATAGAAAACTGGCTGAATGACCCCATCAAATGGTTTAAAATATCTTCTGCCCGCTCTTGCGATTGGGCAGAAGCAATAACCCTTATATTAGTTTCAAAAGACTGTTTTTGTATTTTACTTTGAATGGCATCATAACTGACCTGGTCAATCGTTTTTTCTTTTTTCTGCAGTTCATCCTGCTTTTCTTTAGTTTTAATATCGCTTCCCTTAAAAATTTCCGCTAGCAGGCTAAAAAAGGGGTGGCGAGTTGCTTCTATGACCGCTGTTCTTATATGTTTACCCTCGCGTATGGAAGAGAGAGCTTTTTCGCCTTTTTTTCTTACGTTTAACCCTGAAAGAGGCCGCACGATGAGCTGAATGGCAGCCCCCTCATTTTTATTAATTTTGCTTAAATTATTGGTAATGTTAGCAAGAGGATCTTTTTCTAACTTCTGGTAAGTGCTTATAGGAAAAAGGTAATTTTCTTTTAGCTTTAGGTAGGCCGCCGCTGTATTCCCTTGAGGCTCAAATACCGTGTAGTCTTGGGAAACCTTTTCAATGATTGCCCGCGGATATACCCCCTGCACATATTTCTCAAACATAGTTTCTAGATATTTGGGAACAGCAACATAAAAAGCAATATCAGCATTGCCAGCTTGAGAAGCAATTTCTAACGCCACCGACGGATAGCCTTGGAATATCTTTGGTTTTTTTAGATATAAAAAATTAGCAAGCACTTGCTCCATTTGGGAAATCAGCATCTTTTCTTCTTTTTGGCCTTGGTCGTCTTTCTTAGGGTCGTGCTTTGGCATCATTACCAAAAACAAAACGGTTTCAAGGCTGCCGAAGATGGCGATTCTTTCTGAATTTTCAGAAAATAACGCAAAAACAATTGCCAATAAGAGTAAGAAAAAAGCTATAATTAATCCATAAAGTATCAGGGGCATGTATTGCTAAATCCTTTGAATTACGAAATGCCCAATGAAAAGGCGAGTTTCGGGTCTTTTTCCAGAATTTGGGCTATAAATTTGCAATAATTTTAAAATGTAGCTTGCTACATTTTAAAATTCTATCAAATTTCTATCTCCAAATTCTGGGAAAATACCGCGAAAGCATTTCGTAACTCAAAGTAAATCTATTTCTTTTTACCAAATTTATTTTTTTGTATTTTTTCAGCAAGCATGTCACGCAGCCTATCTAGAATATAGGGATCCTTCATTTTTTGTGCTGCGCCTAATGCAGATTCTATCCCCTTTTCGCCTTTTTGTTCTGCATCTGCTAATAATTTTTTAACTATTTCGTCGCTTTCCAAATGGGCAGAATCTTGGCCCATGCCACGTGCTTCTCCTTTAGAATCCCTTTCCATGTCTAAAGACTCCCGTGTTTCTTCAAGTTCTTTTTGCTCTCTCTGCAAGATTTCTTCTTTTGACGGTGATTCTTTTGCCTCAAAGATCGGCTCAAGTTTTTCTGGGGCAGACGGCTCTGGAGCATCAATAGGAAGTTTTTCTTCTATTTTATTTTTTTCTTTTGGTGTTTTTGCCATAGTAATATTTATTCGTTTATTTCCAAATCAATTAATGACTTTTGTTTTTTTGTTGAACCGGGAGCTGAAAACAAGACTTCTATTTTAAGATTTTTTGATATTTTTGAAACTTCGTATATTTTTACACAGGGGACCGGATCAAATTCAGGTTTTAAAATAGCTCCGCATAAGTTAGGTTTAGGCACCAAGAACGATGCTTTGTCATTTATTGATATAAAATTCCTCCCATCAGAATCAACGATATTTCCTATATCCCATGCGTGCAGGGGAACATTGCTTTTCCCTTTATTTTGAGCTCCAATGATAACTTTAATAAACCTTTCTGTAGTAGTAATCGTTTGTGGCGTTGAATACGTATTGGTGGAACCTTGAATAGTATTTCCTAAATTTTTCGCTGATTGGAATATAAATTTAACATCGCCAATCGTTGTTTCAAGGACGAGCTTAGGGGGCGCATTTTCAGTTTCAGCAGCAGAATTATTCACAGTTTGGGCTTGTTGTCTTTTTCCCGCAGTCATTTTAATAACAAAATACACTACTACAATAGTCACTAGCACTAGTACTGCTACTATTATTAAAACTCTTGATATTTGACCTGCTGATGTATTGAATTTCATAATGAGATTATATAACGATTTCCCTATTATATCACTACATATCTCCATTTGCCATATTGGTCTTTGTGGAACACGAAATTTTTATATGCTAAAGCCCGCAGCAACTTTTCAATTTTCTTTTTTTGCGTAGAATCAAATTCCATGTATATTTCTCCGCCTGGATTTAAAAAATGTTTAGCGCCAGATAGAAATTTTTTAATATACAAGAGCCCATCCTTCCCCCCAAATAATGCTGAAACCGGTTCATAGCGCAAAACCGATTTTTGGATTTTATTTTTTTTAACTTCTGGGATATAGGGAGGATTAGCAAAAATATAATCATACCTCCCTTTTATATTTGAAAAAATATCAGAATCAACAATATCATAGCTCTTTTTGGGTATCTTATTTGCCCTGCAATTTATTTGTATTTGTTGTAATAAATTTTTATCTTTCTCTGCAAATGTTACTTTTGCATGTTTTATATGCCGAGGAAGGGAGTTTTTGCTTTGCAAAAAACTCTCGCTTCCAGCCACAATAGAAATACCGATGCATCCCGAACCGGCAAATATATCTAAAACTTTTATGCTAGGACTTAAAAATTGGGATGTGCGACTCTTCATTTTTTTTATAGCCTCTTGCACCCAATATTCTGTTTCAGGGCGCGGAATCAAGGGTTTTTTAGACAAATCAATCTTGCAACCTAAAAACTCGGTAAATCCAATTACATAATCTAAGGGTTCGCCTTTTTTAAGGCGCTTTGTATCTTCTCTAAACTGTATGGTTGGCTTTCCATGATATTTTTCTTTCAAAAGCCATTCAACTTCTTTTTTCATACTACTTATTATTTATATATTACCTTAAATTACGAAATGCCTCATGAAAAAGCAAGTTTCGGGTCTTTCCTTCAAATTTGGGTCGAAAATCCGCAATAATTATTTTACGTAGTAAACTACGTAAAATAATTCTATCAAATTTTCGCCTTCCAAATTTGGAGGAAATACCATGAAAGCATTTCGTAATTCAAGGTATATTATACTTTTTCCAAAAAAAAGCCCGTGGATTTTACCATGGGCCAACAACCTTTTGTTATCATGCTAATTTTCTTTAGCAAGTTCAAAGGTTATCCTATTGATACCAGTAGTATTACCTAGCTTAGTAGATAAAGATGCTAGTATCTCATTGCCAGGATAAGACCCTATGAGCACCATTACCCTGGTGTAGGTGCGACAATCGCCCCCGACACCTACTGAATGAACATCTCCGAGGAACTCTGCCCTTAAACCATACGGTTCAATAATTTTATTAGCCATTTCCAGTAATTCTACTTCCGACATCACAGAAACAAGCTCAACATTTGCTGCAAGCACAAGCGGCCTGCCGTCGCCCCAATCAAACACTTTAGCAAGAGGATCGCTGCAAGCCGGGCAGTAATAATACATCGTGTGATGAAAGCTGTGGTCTTTTTTTGGATTTTGAAGCTTAGGGCCTGGCTCAAGCCTTAAATCTCTTACAAACACCACCGCATCGCATATGACTGCGTCACGATTTTTATAGGTACACCTAATCTTGTGGTCTTTTGTGCAAGGAATTTCATCTTCTCTTTTTTCCATTGGAACACCTCGCTTTTTTTGATGTGATTGTCAATGAGCTAAAAAAAATCTGCGACAAGCAGATTTTTTAATCTTTAAATTCTAAAATTTCAATTTCGGTAAATTGCTGGCGATGCCCTATTTTTCTTTTATATCTTTTCTTTGGCTTATATTTAAAAATAATCAATTTCTCGCCTTTTCCATGATTTAAAACTTTTGCTTTCACCTTAACGTCTTTTATCACAGGGCTGCCAATTTCAACCTTCTTGCCACTTCCGTCTTTGTCGCATAATAAAACCTCGCTAAAGGTAATTTCTTTTCCTTCTTTTTCATCTAATCTTTCAACTTTTATTTTATCGCCGGGCGAAACCAAATATTGTTTTCCGCCTGTTTTAATGACAGCCAACATATAAGTTCAAAAGTAATCTTATCAAAAAATAGGTTATTCGTCAACTATCTGGGCTGAAACCTCATCTATTTTAATTTTTAATTCTCCGTCGGTTATTTTTACGACATCCTTATCAACTTTTAGAAATTCTGATCGGGCTTTGTTAAATGAACTTACCGTTGAACCTAAATGGTCTCCCATCCTTCTCATGAATTCTGAATAGGCAAATAAATGCTTGCCTAGCCGTTCTACCTCTTTAATAATAGTCTGGGCTTGTTCTGAAATTTTCTGGTTTCTTAAGCCCTGTAATACCGTCTGCAAGTAAGCTAAAAAGGATGTTGGAGATACTACCACCACTTTTTTCTTTCCCGCATAATACACTAAATTATTAGTGTCTTCGGTAATAGCCCCTACCTTATTGATCAGCAAATCATAGTACACAGCTTCAGAGGGTATGAACATAAAAGCAAAATCCATCGTTTTTTCTTCCGGTTTTACATACTTTGCCGTTTCATCAATTCTCAATTTTAAGTCATTAATGAAAGCAGTTTCCCATCTTTTCTTTTCATTGGGATCTCGTGCCTCAACCATCCTATTATAGTTTTCCAAAGAAAATTTTGAATCAACAGGAATAATGCTTTTATCAATAAACACTACGGCATCAACCATGGTGCCATCCTTAAAACTATACTGCATTTGGTAGGAACTTGGCGGCAACACGTTCTTTAGAACCGTTTCCAAATAGTATTCGCCTAAAACCCCCCGTTGTTTTGGATTTTTTAGAATATCCTGCAAGCCTTTTAGCTGGTCAGCGAAACTGACTACCTGCCTATTCGTTTCATCAAGCTTGGCTAACCTTTCCCGCACATCCCCGATTATTTTTGCAGACTGGTTGAATTGAAACTGCTGGTTCTTATTTGATTCAAATAACCTAGTATCAAGTACTTGCGAAATATGATTTATTTGCTGCTGCAGCATTAATAAAGGATTATCTTCTTTGCTATGTTTTTTCAGCAACAGCAAAAATATGACTATTGCCATGCCAAAAATTACCAAACCAAAAAATATGATGTAGAGTAATTCCATGTTAAAATTTTTAGACCTGTTGTATAATAAACTTTCTACTGCAATTTTGTAATTTTTGCTGCAAATTTACTATAATTTTTCAGCTTATGGCAAGCATAAACCTTAAAATTCTATCAAATTTTCGCTAAAAATTACTTCATTTCGCTACGAAGTTTATTACACAACAGGTCTATTATAACATCGTAATAAATAAAACACAAAAACCGGCCTTGTCGGCCGGTTTTTAATTAAGTTCTAGCGCTCAATCCCAAAATATTTTCGAGCTATTTATCAGGGAATTTGGTTGCTGGCTAAGAAAAAATCTGAAAATGTAGAAACCTACGTTTTCAGATTTTTACAACGCCAGCAACCAAATTACCAATAAAGAGCCGAAACTCTTGGCTTTTATTTTAAGATATTTTGGGATTAAGTGCTAAGGTGGCAACTACCTACTTTCGCGCTCATCGCACTATCATCGGCCTTGAGCTATTTCACTTCTGTGTTCGAAATGGGAACAGGTGGGACAAGCTCAGTATAATTGCCACCACAGAACTTAATCTGTGGTAAATTAAGGTAAAAATAAAGATAAATAGGAATTTATTGGCTACGCCAATGGCATTATATGCCTCTTTGAAATTTTGTTATCAAAATTTTAAATAATTCATATATTATCCTCCGCCATGCTATGCATGGCTACGGGCATACTTTATTCCCACTCCGCAAAAGCGGAGTGGAAAAGTAAAGATAATATAAAATCTGTATCTATTTCAGTGCAAAGCACTGATACTTACGCTAAAACCTTTTAATATCCCAGTATCCTGAGTATATCGAAGGATGTATGATTTATTAGTACCACCCGGCTGAACGCCTTACGGCGCTTACACCTGTGGCCTATCAATCCCGTCATCTACGGGAAATCTAAGAGTTCTCATCTTGGAGTGGGTTTCGCGCTTATATGCTTTCAGCGCTTATCCCTTCCCAACTTAGCTACCCAGCAATGCTCTTGGCAGAACAACTGGTACACCAGAGGTTGGTTCAATCCGGTCCTCTCGTACTAGGATCAAATCTCCTCAAAACTCAACGCCTGCGGTAGATAGGGACCAACCTGTCTCACGTATGTTTCCACGCATTACTGCGTGCATTGGACTATATCTTCATCCAAAATTTGGATGATCGACGTGTAGTCTCTACGGGGTTATATCAAATTGATAAACTTCCCTCGGTATTGTCCGTCATAATTTTGGTCAAATTATGTGGATTCCACCGAAATAGTCGATTTGTGCACCACAACATTACTGCTGTGGGCCGCCGTGATTTATATCTGTCAAAAATGTTGTCGTAACATTTTTGAACCTCGGGATTCAAACCGTTGAATTGCGAAACTCAACAGCGAATCATTTATTTTTCCGTTGGACCCACTGACCGAAGGTTTCCGTTGCGAAATTTTCAGATTTTGAGATGAAAATTATCAAAAGTGACAAGGTTTATCCTATGGATAAGCCGCGAAACTTTTGGAAATTTTCAGCCAAAATATGGAAATTGCAGTAGGAAAACCTTTGGTCAGTGGGTCTATTAAGCGGTTTCGCCGCTCAACGGTTTGACAATCGTTCTTCAATTACTTGAAGGATTAGACTATACCTTTATGTAATACTCGCATATTACATACTGACGTTTTACAGAAGCATTTGCTTCTGTCTTGTCCGCTATTATGTGCGTACAAAGTCGTTACGGGGATTGGCAATCTTATAGATCATTGAAGGAATAATGTATGGCTCAATAATAGCATTCAGTTTCTGATACTCTTTTCTCCCTAATGCTATTTTATACTTTGAGCGATCTTTCACCATCTTGGCATTAATATCATATTTCTTTTTAAAGAAACTGATAATTCTGTATTGTTCTTCTTGTGAAAAACAATGAGTGCTTATGGTATAGGAATTTTGGGTATTTGACCCGTCATCCATAAACCATACTGCCAATGCGCGAGGAGTTATTAATTTAATTACATCTTCTGGGAAAATTTTAATTTTCCCCTTATAAAAGTACTGCTGGAGCAAACATAATTGCTCCAAACTTTTACTATGAAAATACCAAGAGTAATGCTCTTTGTTTCTTTTCTTGTCGTGCCAAGTCATTATTCTCCTTGGCGGAGTAAGAATGATATTCTTGAATATTTCGTACTTCCAAAAAACGTAATCTTTTTGCTTCTCGCTCTGGTGTATTCTTAAACGAGCCGTAATAGCTTGCCGTTTCCCAATGGAACGGCATTCCAAACGCGCATCGCCTAGCAATGATCCAACTAACACATCTAATTGATGTGGCGAAAATAAAGATTGTAACCTTCCCACGGTATTATCCATTACTATATTTTACCATAGAATGGACTCCACCGTTATGAGTCAGTTTTTACTGGGCTCAGTAGATATTTCACTAACCCAGCTCACGTAACTTTTTAATCGGCGAACAGCCGAACCCTTGGGAGCTGCTCCACCCCCAGGATAAGTTGAGCCGACATCGAGGTGCCGAACAGAGCCGTCGCTATGGACGCTCGGGCTCTACTAGCCTGTTATCCCCGGAGTAGCTTTTAGCTGATGATCTTCTTGTTTTCTATAAAAACAAGTCGGTTCACTAACTTCTGCTTTCGCAACTGCGCGACATAGCCGTCTTGCAGTAAAGCTGGCTTATGGGTTTGCCCTATCGGTTCGATTTCCATCCGAACCTAGCCAACCTTTAAACGCCTCCATTACTCTTTAGGAGGCAAATGCCCCATTTAAACTGCCCATTAAACACTGTGACCCCAGTTAAGGGGATTAGAATATTAATTTTTAAAGATGGCTGTTTCATCGGCGCCTCCACGGCATCCGAAAATGCCGCTTCAAAGGCTCACCACTACGCTACGCATCAAAAACTAAAATTCAATATCTAACTACAGTAAAGCTTCCGGGGTCTTTCCGTCTAGCCGCAGGTAACCAGCATCTTCACTGGTATTGCATTTTCACCGGGCGCCTCGTTGAGACAGTCTTCAACTCGTTAGGCCATTCATGCGGGCCGGAACTTACCCGGCAAGGGATTACGCTCAATTTGTTACTCAATATCAGTAAGTCATTCTGATACCATTGATGCAGTCATTTCTGCTGCATTCTGCATATCGCTATGCAGTTCGGACTATATCTTCTCCAATTGTAATGGAGCCTGGCGTATAGTCTCTGAGGGTTCTTGAATTTCAAGTCTTCCCTGCTGATTGACCGCAATCAGAAATTTTTACGCAATGCGTATTCTGATATACTCGGTTTTTCCAGCATTTAGCCAAGTTTTACAAAGGCATCGTAATACCTTTGGACGATTCATCTTTTTATTACCCACCATTGTGGGAGCCTCTATGTCGCCATAGAGATCGGACTATATCTTCACCGAAATTAACGGTGTCTGACGTATAGTCTCTGAGGATTTTTGAGAATCTAGGTAGTCTTGCAGATTATATTTTCTTGTCCTTCCCTTTCCTTCATTAATCTTTTCTCGCAACATGATGATTTCTAGAAGACCATCTTTACTAAGATGCTTTCTGTTCCTCATAATGTTTGCCGCTTCGCTAAAAATAGCAAAGTTTTTCTTTTTCGATTCTGAAAAAAAATTATAATGCTTAAAAAATGGAATGATTACATTGCGAATATCATCTGGACTCGAAACAATGTAATAATGTACTCCATCTCTTCTTGTCTGCAGTCTCCCTATCCCGAGATATTTTTTCATCATATTAAGATTAGAAATATCTCTTTGCGCAACATTAAAGATTAACGTGGATTGCCATTTCCCAACGAAGTCTTTTCTTTTTCTTAAAGAAATAACAAAACTTCCTTCTCCATCTACAAAACCGGCGATATACCAGCCAATATTTGGAGGGATTTTATCAATCCATGATTCTAATGTTTCTTGTGGTATAGTTGAATTATACCACTAATTCTCAAATCTTTCCTGCTGATTGTCCGCACCAATAGATTTTTACCTTTCGGTACTATTGGATACTCGGAGTTTCCAGCATATAGTCAGATTTTATAACTACAATCGTTTTCTATAGTTATCGCCGACGTTCACTGGTGCTTCATTCAGTGGGCCCGTACATCACGCTAAGCGCGATGACGAGAATCTTGAATTTAGTATCTGGTAGCTGGAATAGAATTTTGAATTTAGAATACAAACGTTTTTCACATTCATTATTCTTTTATTCCATTCAAGCTTCAAGATACAAGATTCTAGATTCAAGCATCACGCGCACCGTGATGCACGGACTCCCAAACTTAACATTCCAGCACTGGTCAGGCTTCACCCCCTATACATCCTCTTACGAGTTAGCAGGGAGCTGTGTTTTTGATAAACAGTCGGTTGAAGTACGGTTGTTGCAGCCGCTGCCCTACGGGGCAGCGGACAATTGACCATTAACAATTGACCATTAACCAAAAAGTTAAATGTCAAATGTCAAAAGTTAAATGTCCGCTGTCCTGTAGGACAGCGGCAGGACATATTGCGAACTTACGTCCACTTGTTTGCCTAGTTCCTTAACGAGGTCTCACCCGTTCACTTTAGCATACTTACGCTTGTCCACCTGTGTCGGTTTGCGGTACGGTTTGAACGACCTTAACTTAATACGCCTTTTCTAGACAACGCGCTCACTTCAATTTATGACATTGCTGTCACATTTTCTGTGCTTTCACCTTACGGCTTAAGCCAAGAACGGAAATCCGATAATCCGCTAAAATTACTACATTGTGCAACGTATTAAAAAATCATCCAAGTGTTGGAATATTAACCAACTGACCATCGGGTACGCCTTTCGGCTTCTCCTTAGGACCGACTAACCCTTGGTTGAATACCATTGCCAAGGAAACCTTGGACTTTCAGTGGCCAGGGCTTTCACCTGGCTTGCGGTTACTCAGGCCAACATTCTCACTTCTTAACGCTCCACAGTCGGTTACCCTCCTGCTTCACTGCATTAAGAACGCTTCCCTACCAATTTTTTTGCCCGAAGGCAAAAAAATTCCATGTCTTCGGTATTAAACTTTAGCCCCGGAAATCTTTGGCGCATTTCGCCCCTCCAGGCGCATCGCGCTACGCGCGATGCGCAACATTTGACTTTTGACATGTGACATTTGACTTATTGTCAATTGTTAAATGTTAATTGTCAATTGTCGCATCACTCGCAGAGTGATGCGCCCAGTTTGGACAGTGAGTTGTTACACACTCTTTAAAAGATAGCTACCTCTAAGCTAACTTCCTGCCTGTCGAGGGCAAAACACTTCCTTCATAACACTTAGTTTAATTTAGGGACCTTAGACGATGATCTGAGCTGTTACTCTTTTGACCATGGAGCTTAGCCCCCACGGTCTAACTGCCTAGCCAATACATAGGGTATTCGGAGTTTAATTCGAAAACCTGGAGAAACTCCAAGGATTTCGATTTAGTGCTCTACCCCCCTATGCTGACGCTAGACGCCAGCCCTAAAGCTGTTTCGGGAAGAACCAGCTATTACGTAACTCGATTAGCTTTTCACTCCTTACCACAAGTCATCCCAGAGGATTGCACGAC